>ERZ773216.1950-NODE-1950-length-22345-cov-22.981337_pt1 | contig 22345 bp, 24 predicted proteins | sample MGYA00511259_ERZ773216 | MGnify/ENA primary metagenome ERZ773216 (study PRJEB29015, sample SAMEA2737764) | human gut metagenome | biome: human gut; feature: human-associated habitat; material: faeces | place: China | collected 2012 ... | reverse complement strand
TATCAGCCAGAACCAAATGATTTGAAATATGATGTGTGGAGATGTGAAAAATGTGGCAGTGTATATTTGTTCAAAAACAATAAAGATAAGATTCTATTTATTTGATTGCTATAAGAGGAGTAATGATTCTTCGGAAGGTGATTTGTATAATTTACATTACTATGGTCTAGCACATTCCTTTAAAGATTACGGGTGCTATGAAACAACTGTGACCTGGAAACAGGGATCGAGATATCCTAATAAACTGACCGAGAATGAATTAATGACTACATACTTTAATGGTATAGTAGATTCTAATTTAGCAAACGCATATATAGAATGATACAATTATTATAACAAAATTAGCGCTATTATGTAAAATAAGTTAATAAGAGGTCGTTCTTATGAAAAAATATAATGTGCTCACTAAGATAAATACATTTTTACTGATTTTCATTCTATTGTTGCTATTTGTAAACAGGTATTACGAGCTATTCAGCGACCATATCAGCGTATTGCTTTTATGCACTTATCTGTCGTACCTTGTGATAGCATTGACGATCGTAAAGCTAATAAAATACCAAAAAGGTGCCCTGTCAAAGATCGAAATATTCGGCTTATTGATAATTGCGGTAATAATCAGTTTTGTTGGTAGAGATATGTTTTCTGACTGGAAAAATCATATCATATATTCATCTGATGATATATCAGTAATTGCCCGTGTGAACAGAACAATGTTCGGAAACAGGTGTGATATATGTATTTGCAGGAACGGAGCAGTAATGAAAAAAGTTGATGAGCCATTGGCTTTGCAAAGTGACTATGATCCGATTGAAAAACACTATTATGAAGTCCTAGAAGATGAACAAGAGCTGACTATTAGAGTTAAATGTTCCGAAGATAGTAGTAGATATGAAGAAGTGACGATAGAGATTTAATAGAAGTTTGTTACTTATATCAAATATGGAAGATTATCTTTATACTCGCACAAATTGATGACAATATCTCAAACTTAATAATGTTATCCAAAATATCCGTACTCATAATGAGTGCGGCTGTTATGAAAGGGACAACGAATAGGTAGATTTCATAATGAAAGGTTGCTTTGAGGTTGATTATGGTTAAAAATATTAAATTGCACAAAAATGCCTTATATATAAATGACGAACTTATAACATTTGATTTTGATATTGATACACTGATAGTAATGGATGATAAGATAATTGTTCTGCTGGATATACCTTATGACAGTAGTGAACTTGATAATATATATGCTGTTAATTTAAGTGGAAAAATCATATGGAGAATTGAAAAAGTTGCCAAGAAATTTCCAAAACTAAGGCACGACCCATATGCGGGGATATCAATGTTGGATGATAAGTTGCTTGCTCGTCAGTTCTATGGGCAACGCTATCTTATCGACCCTGCCACAGGCAAGATCATAGAGCGCTATACAGTCGGCAGGGATTGGTAGAAAGTGAAAAATATTAGGAGCACTAAATATGAGATTTGTATGTCGATGTGGGAATATGCTCACAAATCAGCTTGACCCTAACGATACAGAGTATTATGTGTACTCTGATCGTGAATGGTCTGAATTTGAAAAAAAGGGGTGGATATATTTTTTAGATGTTCCATATCCTCAATATGATGTATGGAGATGTGAAAAATGTGATAGAATATATTTATTTAAAGAGAATAAGGTTGTAAAAGTTTATAAGCCGGAAGAATGAATGCAATCCAAAGCATTTATGGAAAATCAGCAGTTAAAGAGAATTATTTGGACAAAGTAGGCATTGTAATATGTAAGAACTATTTCGACGGCTTTATTGATAAGAGATGGAAATATGTTGTATTATAACAAAACTTAGTAACAAACGGTGGTGCAGATTATATTGATGCATCAACAAATAAAAAATATGATATAAAAAGCTTTCGCTTATATCCAAATGGTCAAACCGCTCCAAGAAAAGGCGCATTTAAATTACAAAACGCAACGGCGGATGTTACAAAAAAAATCAAGAAAGGTTATTATGTAATAATAGATACTGTTGGTTTAACAAATGAGCATTTGTTTGAACTTAAAGCTGCATTGGAAGAAATGGGATATTCTGAGTATATCTTGTGGTACTATTAATGGAGATGCTATATGTTTAGGAATTACGAAAATAAATCATTTTCTTATCTTAGTGAACCTCATTACGAATCTATTTATGTTGCAGATTGTAATTTTTTTAAAGTAAATCATAGCAATTTTGAACTATATGATTCAATGATTTTCGAAAGCCAATTGGATTATTGTACTTTTTCAACTGCTCGTATTGGTAAAAATAAATTTGGGTATTCATCATTATCTAATTGCAGTATTTGCCATACTAATTTTATAAGAAATGAGTTTAATGATATTAATCTTAGTTCTATCTCCTTTTTTGATTCATTAATATGTGGAAACAATTTTGAAAAATGCAAATTTGAATCTGTTATGTTTAAAAATGTTAATTTCGAGAATAGTTATTTTTCAGATTGTTTATTTCACGATATTACAATAAATAACTGTAAGGGATTAAAAAACGCATTTTTTGAGAACATTAATTTTGGAACAATCGAAACACCCGTAATATTATCGGATGAAAAAGCTCTTCAATATCTACTTAACTATAATATTTAGCTATTGCTATTATTTTTGCCGTACAGACTAAAATCTGTACGGCAAAAATAAAAATTATGCGTTATAGATAATCATTTCAATTTTGACCGTCTACCAGATGAATTTGAGGTTTTGGGACTGGTTCTTTTTAATGCACGGGTTATTTATACCGACCCTGAAAATTCGGATTGCGACGATGACGATCTGTTAGACGGTCAGGAGATTTCTATTGACGGAGGTAAGTCAAAGACCGTTAAGGTCGGCAGTGCTGACGGCGGATATATCACGTATTCTACCGTTGTTTTCAAGTATAGCTCCGACCCTAATAATGGGGATGCGGATGGGGATGGTATATTAGATGTCAATGATTCAAAACCATGTGATCCTTATTTATGCACGGGTATATGGACAGCGTCAGATGAAAAGTTTTCTACTACTGTTCAAGTCGAACTTTTAAAACTGGAACTGGCATGGCACTTAGCAGTTACTGATACTGATAAAATAGATATTGCTAATAGGGCTGATGAAATACGAGATATTATGTCTTCTGGAAAAGGAAGAATATTAGATATTGCAAAATCAATTTCAGGTGCAGCGTCTGATGAATTTGCCTGGTTTTTAGGCGGAGATGTCAGTGCTGCGGAACGAGATTATTGGTTAAGCGAAGTTAATAAGTATAATCCTTCTATTAGCATAAGCGATGAAAAAGTATTTCATTCAATAATGTTCATTGCAGGTATACTTGAGCCATCTCCAGATGATGCATGGAAACTTATTTCGAAAAAAGCTAAAAAAGAAATGCTTGAAAAATGTGATGAAGGAGTTGTAAAAAAATTTCTTAAATCTATGGGAAAGCAAGCGACGAAAGAAGGTACAATGGGAATAAAAAAGCTTAGTGGAAAAGGCATAAAAGGATTTATGTATGATGTTAAAGTTATGGGAAAAGGAGGAGCCTATAGGCTACTTGGTAATAAAACAGAAAATGGAGAGATATTTTGTGAGGTTTTCGAAAAAACACATAAATGAGAATATATGAAATATTAAAAAAGACAAGTCCTGAAGATGTTATATCAAAAATTAAGCTACATTATGGCGATAAGTATATAGATCGTTATAAAAATTTGTTCTATGATTTACTTAATATGAATCCGACATGTAACGGGCAAAAACTGTGTATATTAATTACTGCATACATATTAAACGAAAATGATGATATTAGAAAACTTGTAATATTTGACGAGAATGATTCAACAATTGATTTTGATGTAAGCGCCTACGAGTTATCTTCAAAAACAATTTATTCGATAGCATCATCGCCTTATGCGGATTTTTTAAATTATACTATTGATGAGGAAACACTGCGCAGATATTCATTTCCAACAATATTAGCACATTGTTTTTATGAAATCACTTCGTATGGTTTTGAGGATAATGTATGATTTGCTTTTGCACATGGCGTTATTTTTCGGATAGCAGAAATTATTTAATATAAATTTCTGTAAAATTATATATTGTGAGAATTTATGAAAATAATAAGAAGAATAGAAATAGCAACAATTTTAGTTGTTGCTTTGAATTTGATTTTTGAGTTTTTGTTTCATATGAGCATTAAAATCATTCCAAAATTTTTCATTGTTTCGCTTTGCACAGTAGTCTTGTTTTTGACATCAGTAGTTTCTGTTTTTCTTCATTTATCCAAAAATAAAAGCAAAATTTTTAAATACTCATGTAAAGCTATTATTTCATTATTTTTATCCTTGATCTTGTTAATTAACGTTCCCTTTAACTATAAAACGGAACGATTAAGGTTTACCAATAGTGATTATGAAATAGTAATATCAAGATATTATGTAATGACTGTTCAGAAAATACAAGTGACGGTCACTGATGATTCCGTTTTTGCACATGAGATTTTATATGTTGGATTACCAACTGGAGATTTTGATCTGTCTGATTCGGTGAAAATAAGTTGGAGTTCAGACGATTGTTTTGAATTAACTTATGAACCCACATTGTTGCATTCATATTGTTGGGAATATAGTTTTGAGAACGATAAATTAACGTATTTTCAATAATTCATAGGTGAAATATTGTACACTCTCCTGGTTGACGATATGTCGTATGAAGAATTTGACAAATACTAATCCGTTGTTCAGTACTTTGGTAATCGGAATATGGTGGTAATAATATGCTGGTAAAAACAAAAAAGGTACTCTATATTTTACTGCTTATCATGGTCTTGATATTTGGATGCTTTGTTTTTGTTTTGAATTTTTTTAAAGGACCTACGCTTATAATCAACAATTGCAATAGCAATAATATTACGGACTCAAGAGTGTGTCATAATTCAAATGATTACTACTATCTGGATAGCAACGGCTCAATATATCATTATAACGAAAAAGGCACAGAAGTATTTGATAATACCCGAAAAATAAATTACATAACCTGTAATTCCGATTATTTTGTACGCATCTGATAAAGAATCACTGTTTCAGTATGATCTTGACGGCGAACTCATTAAAAGTATAAACAGTAATTCTTGTGATAGTATTTATGCGCTGATAGATGGAATATATGCATCAGAAGAATGTGTTTTCTGTAAATTAGGCGGTTCATCATATTTGCTGGTCGATCCAAATTCACTTGAAACTATCATTATTAATGATATTCTTGAAAATGGTGAATGGGAAACAATTGAGAATGTTCAGATCGCTTGCGGCGGTGATATAAGAATGGCGTCTTTAGCTATTCCTGTTGAAGTAAATAAATGCTACTTTTACGGTACGATCAGTTATAATGATAATTGCGTTAATCTTGGCAACGAAGGAATAATTGGTCTATCAGATTTCGGGTGTATTGAATACCATTCATTTAACGATACGATTTTAAAAAATCTATATAATGACGCCGAATATAATATTGAATTAACCGATATCAGGCACATATTCTTAGATGAAGAATTGTTAATTGCATTCAATAGTGATTATAATGATAATTCGTTTTTAAAAAAAATTTGTTTTTTAACTGATGAGTATTCTGCAAGAGACTTTGGTCTTTATGATGAACTCCCTCTTATGTTTCATAACAGCGATCAGATCAATATAATTAACTTGAAAGATGAAAAGAAAAATAGTATAACAACAAAATCGGGCGAAAAGATCATTTATTTGAATAATAAAACCGCCGTAACTTATTACAAAGGAATGTATCATTTTTATAATATTGATACATGGAATAGTTATAAATCTATTAATGCAGAGGAAATTGATAATCACAGCGCTTATAGATTTGAAACTTGCGGTGATTATATTTTCGTATTTGATGATAATTATGATAAACTATTGAATACTATCAGCATAATGTAAGTTATTTTAATTGACCGTTGTACAGACTAAAAATCTGTGCAACGTCCCCGCCCAACAACCCACCACCCTACCCAACGAACACTAAATAGACTAAACTAGAAGTAAGAAAAAAGTCTAATTGGAGTTGATCAGAATGAATGAAATAGCAAGGATAAAGAACGAAGTCAGACTAAAGCAATGGGCTGAAATGGTGCAGCTCAGAAATGAAAGCGGCTTGAACGTTTCACAGTGGTGCAGACAGAGTGGCATAAATCAGAAAACCTATTACTACCGCCTGAATCGGGTGCGTAAGGCTTTGTGCGGCGAAGTTGAAAAGCATGAGATCGTTCCGGTAAGTACTGAACCGGAAATCGCAGTATCGCACGAACAGATATCTTTGTCCGTAGGAAACGTAGTCGTCAATCTGCCCGATGATTTCAATGAGGACACTCTGAAACGGCTGCTGGGAGTTCTTCGATGATAGGTGATGTGAGCCATGCGGAGCATATCTACATCGTATGCGGATATACCGATATGCACAAAGCAATAGATGGTCTTACTGCTATTGTTCAGCAGAATTTTGGACTCGATGTTTTTTCAGGAAGCCTCTTTCTGTTCTGCGGGAAACGATGTGACCGCATCAAAGCTCTGATCTGGGAAGAAGACGGTTTTTTACTGCTTTACAAACGCTTGGAAAACGGAAAATACAAATGGCCGAGAGATTCAAATGAGGCTAAGTTGATAACTCAGAAAGAATTTCGCTGGCTGATGGAAGGTCTTTCGATAGATCAAAAAACAGCCATCAAACCTGCAAAGAAAGGAAAAGTGTGCTGAGTTTTCAACAGAAAAAATGAACATATAGGTTGATAATATTTCTATGCCCGAAACGCCCTGAAACGCTGGACTTTTCGGGCTTTTTGCGGTATAATAGATGTAGTGGATTTCTTGTTTTCGGAGGCGAGTGCAGTGATAGAAAAAGGCAATATGACAAACGAGGAATATATCGCTGCACTTGAAAAAGAACATCTCCGTTTAAAAAGCGAGATTAAAAAGCGTGATAAGAAGATAGACAAATTAGAGGTCGAAAATGAATGTCTCAGAAAAGATAATCATATCTTCCTTGAAGCGCTTATACTCTCTAAGCATAAAATATTCGGAGCATAAAGCGAGCGAACCGAATGTGAAGATCAGCAATCTTTCTTCAACGAGGCCGAACAGGAATATGCAGAGAAAACGGAAGAGCCTGTAAAGAAAGATGTCAAGGGTTATGTCAGAAAAAGTGCAAAGACAAAACGTGATGAGATCATAAAAAACATCGAGACCGAGGTCATCACCTGCACTATCCCCGAAAATGAGCAGATATGCCCTCGCTGCGGAAGTAAGATGAAGGTCGTTGGCAAAAAATATGTCCGTGAAGAGGTAGAGCTTATCCCAGCGAAGCTGGTTGTAAAGAAATATTACAGTCTGACCTACGGCTGCAAAAAGTGCGAGAAAAAGAATATGCCTGTTTTTCTTCACGGATTAGTTCCCGCACCTGTGCTCCCTCACTCATTGGCGTCTGCGTCAACGGCTGCGTGGGTGATCTATCAGAAATATGTTAATGCCACTCCTCTGTACCGTCAGGAAAAAGACTGGGAACGTCTCGGATACTCGCTCAGCAGAACGACCATGGCAAACTGGATCATCAGATGCAGTGAGGATTATTTCTCAAAGCTGGTAATCAAATTGAAAGAAGAAATGCTTAAGCAAAAAGTTCTTCACTGCGATGAAACATACGTCAAGGTCCTCAAGGAAAGAAACGTTTCCTCCGAAAGCAAGCAATATATGTGGGTGTACCGCACGGGAAAGCATTCGGACAGGCAGATCGTGATCTACGACTACAACAAGTCGAGATCTGGCGACGTGCCAAAGAAGTATCTTGGAGACTACGATGGTTTTGTGCACACCGACGGCTATGCAGGCTACAACAAGCTGACCAAGGTCACGCACTGCAATTGCTGGGCACACGTTAGGCGAAAGTTCCATGAAGCGATGGTAGTGAACAGTGAGGACAGCATAGCAAGGGTCGCGAGAGATTATTGCGATAAGCTTTTTGAGATAGAAGCGAAGCTTGACAGTCTCACTACCGAGGATCGATTTAACAAGCGTCTTATGCAGGAAAAACCTGTGTTTGAGGCTTTCTGGTCATGGGCTGAAAAAGTCGCACCTACAGTTCTTCCGAAAACGCAGCTCGGAAAGGCTTTTGAGTATGCATTCAAGCGCAGAGAGTATCTCGGGAATTATTTCAAAAACGGCGACTGTGCTATTTCAAACAACGCAGCCGAGAATGCGATCAGGCCATTTACTGTAGGCAGAAAAAACTGGCTGTTCAGTGACACTCCGAACGGAGCAAAAGCCAGCGCTGATATATACAGCATCGTTGAGACAGCAAAAGCGAACAGGCTTGATGTTTTCAGGTATTTTGAGCTGATTCTTACCGTTCTTCCCGGCATGGAGTTTCTGACTAATCCGGATATTCTGGAAGAACTGATGCCGTGGAATATATCTGTGCAGAAAATCTGTAAAGCAACATGAGTAATCCTCGAACCGCAGCTTGGGGATCTTTTATTTAGGGGCGGTATGTTATTAGGCGGGAACAATCAAGATACGCATTGTATCAAAATTGGTGTCCTGTTATGAAAGTAAAGACCTATTATAATACAAATGCACACCTGTAAAAGCCGTTCGTTATGTTTTTAGCCATCGTTAGTAGGATAAAATATCACAGTAGTTATCATTGTATTTATAGGTCTTTAAGAATCTCTGCAAAATCCTACAGAATATATGCTCATTCGATGGGGCTGATTAAAAGTCATCAATTATCAGGCTCTACAATGATATTCTTCTTGCCATAAAAAATGAGTCAACTGTGTTATTTGTATTCTATCACAGTTGACTGAGTTTTTACAGACTATGGATTGCGGAATAAATTTCATCCCAGTTGTTTACTCTAACCATATTTTCACATTCAAAGTTTTTATTCCACGCAGCAGTAAAGCAAAACACTTTTGAAATATCTTTTATTGCTTCAAGATTTTCTGGTGAATCATCTATCATTACATCGGTTTTTAGTTTTTGGCAAATATCATATTTATCTACGGAACTTTCCTTTTCAGAACAATAATATATTTCGTCATAATATATCTTGTTCTTTTTAAGCCAATATGTCAACATTTTTCTAAAAAGTTTTCCTGTTATACCTTGTTCAGTAGTGTGTGCCCTTCCGGTAATAATAACTATTTTGTTTTCCTCTTCGTGAAGCTTTAGCAATACTTCTGATGCATTTTTGAAAGCTGGTTCTGTTAAGCAGTATCCCCATATGTACTTTTGCCAAAATATTTCTCTTTCTTTATGTGTACAGTCATATATCTGTTCTATATCAAATTTATCAGGATTAACAATATCTTTATTGTATTTTTTCTTAAAATATGGCTCACTATATTTTAATTGATAACTTCCAATATCAGACAGCACTCCATCTACATCAATGCCAATAATCATATTCATCACCCTGCTTTTAAATATTTTTCAATTTAATAATTTCTTTTTTAATCTCTCTAGTTAGTTCTCTTGCGTTAGAATAATTAAGTGGATCTAATGGTGTTCCAAAAGCAAAATGTAATCTTTTCTTCTCACCAATAGTTCTTAATTTAGGGAATTTTTTGTCTGGTGGAAAAATATCTCTTGCTCCATTAATTCCAACGGGTATTATCTTTATTTTTGTTTTTATAGACAATTCTGCTGCGCCAATTTTAAACTCACCAAGTTGCCCATTACGAGAACGTGTTCCTTCTGGATGTATCATTAATGACCTGTTTTCAAAAGCGATTAAATCATATATTCTTTTCATCGCAATAGAAGTATTACCATTTCTATGAACTGGTACACCGCCCATTATTCTTACTCCATATTTATAAATTGATTTCCTAAATAAATAATCTGCCGCCATACTGCACATTCTTACTTGCATTTTTTTAGGGAAAAAAGCCATCATCCACATACTGTCAAAATGACTTTCATGATTTGGCGTAAAAATATAGTTTTCGTTAAAATCAATATTCTCCAATCCTGAACAAGAAAAGTTATAATTAAATTTTGTCCATTTTTTAAACAATTCAAATTTCAACCAATCAGTTCTTTTCCTATGAAGCGGAAATGAACTATAATTAAACTCATCATTATTCTTATTTTGTCCTGATATTAACTTGGCTAGTTCTGTTATTGTTAAATCTTGACTTATAAAATTTTCTGCACAGATTTTAAATTTATTGTCTATATCAACACATAGTTCAAACATACTTAAAGAGTCAATACCTAAATCAGAACTTATTTTTTTATCTTTTGTAATATTGCAATCGGTATATTTTGACAAAGCATGGCAAAGCCAATTTTCTATACTTTCAATATTATTTACATTGTCTTCTAAAACAGAGCCTATACTTCCTGAGTTTGTTTCTTTGTCTACCAATGTACTCAATTTATATCGTTTAACTTTTCCCACTGACGTTTTTGGCAACTCGTCAACATAAATGATTTTTTTATACCTATAATTAGCATTGACAGTTTGTTTGACCTGTTGGAATATTTCATCAAATTGTCCCGACTTTCCAACAGCAAAGACATAAACTTCGTCATATCCATCATCTGATTTTATACCTGTTACTGCAAATTCAATTTCTTGACCTACTGTTTCTTTGTAACTATTTTCAATATCTTCAGGCGATACTTTTTCTCCATTAGATAGATGAATGCTTTCCTTAATTCGTCCTGTAATATAAAGTTCTTCATTTTCTATTCTGCCGTAATCACCGGTTTTGAAATATTCGCCATCAAATGCACTTTGCGTTAATTCTGGCGAATGAAAATACTCCAACATCAGCATATTGCTTTTTACTTGGATCTCACCAACTCCATTATTATCTGGATTGGATATTCTCACACTAGAATTGGGATCTTCATTAATATTTCCAATACTTTTCATGTATTTAATTCCGTCGGTAACAACTATCGGTATGTTGGCTTCTGTTGATGCATAAAAGTCAAAAAAGTCATATCCTAAATTCCAGAAAAAACGTGATGTATCAGGATTAGTCTTTCCACCGCCAGAATATATTTGTTGAAGCCGTCCGCCAAATACTTGTTTATTGATGCTATGAAAAAATTTTCTTCCCAAATTAATTCCTGTATAATAGCGAAGCGTACCGCAACATTTAATCATACCGTTAATAATTTTCGCACGCAATACACCTTTTTGCTTTATTGAATCTTCAATTTTGCCCTTGTATGTATCCCATATTTTAGGAACCATTCCAAAACAATTAGGCTTATAAATTTGAAAACCATTCATTAGTTGAATTGCTGATGATTCTTCTAATACCGCCAAAGAACCGCCTCTCATAAGAACAACAAGAAAGCTGGTAAGACCAGAGATATGAGATGTTGGAAACAACATTAGATAATTTACATTATTACTACCAATAACCTTGTATAAACGATTAAATGCATTTATTTCCTGTTCATAACCTATTACAACACCTTTGGCTTGACTAGTAGTACCTGAAGAATATAATATTGCTATTGCGTCATAATTTGGATCTTTAGTATGCTCTAATACCCGTTTTTTTAGAAAGTGACACTCGTCAGAACTTTCTAAAATAGGCAGATCGATTTCTTGCAATTTTTCAGTAAAAATATTTTCTGTTGTAATTATACAAGCCGGATCTGAGTCATCAATTATTCTAAAAAGTTCTGATTTATGTAAATTAAAATCTAAAATAACCGCCGTTGCTCCTATACACGCTAATGCCAGAATGTCCAAATATACATTATCACTCAATGGTATTAACACAACTACACGATCTCCATTTTTGACTCCAATATCTGTATATCTTTCAATAATGTTTTCTACTCTATGTTTCATTTGTTCATAAGAACATTCAATTAAAGTTTGGTCTTTCCTTATATACGTTATTGCAGTTTTCTTTTTTTGTGTTTTACAGATCTCATAAAATTGATTTCTAAACAATTTATTCCCATCAGGCATTTATTACACTTCCCTAATCATATATAATTTTTCAATATCAAAAAATCTAATATTATCTCAATTGGTTTATTTTTAAATTAAACAATGCATAAAAGCGGTCAATTAGACCATTTAATGCACATTTTAAATGTTTGTTGAAAAGAAATTAATTATTTCCGTATAGAAATTCTCTGTATATGATTATATTATATCATAAATAAAATGAGATTGTCAAGAAAATGTAATTAAAACTCATATAATGACATAAAAGTGCAATATACACATATACCAAATACAAACATAATTTAGTAAGCACGTAATTCTTTTTGCCAAATTAACACCGTACACCTTGTAAAACAAAGAAAAAAGTGGTATAATAAAGGTGTTAACATTAAGAAAACACCATTTGACTGTATTTTCATAAATACAAATCTAAACAAAAGAATCTCTTGAATATATTTCGCCTGAAAGCACTTTTTTCATACATGTTTTCTAATTGCGAATTTGATTTGTAATCAATTGAAGAACTCCCCCTTTATCCGGATTATTCCATGAGCAAGAATTTTCATAAAAACTTGTAAACATATAAATTAATCTCATATGGAAGGAAAAAATAAACATGAATTCTGAAAACAATCTAACTGGATTTCCTAGCATTGATAAACCATGGCTTAAATATTTTAGTGAGGAAGAACTTAGCACTCCTGTTCCTGAAAAGACTGTATATGAACTTATTTATGAAAATAACTGTGACCACCTTACGGACACTGCCCTTGAATACTTTAAAAAGAAAATAACATATAAAACAATGTTTGAAAAAATTGAATTAACGAAAGCTGCATTAATCGCTAATCGAGTAAAAAAGAGTGATAACGTTATAATGTTTACTAGTTCTTCACCTGAATTAGTATATTCACTATTTGCCATATGCCGTATTGGTGCAGTTGCGAACATGATAAATCCAATATTTACGCATGAACAAATCATAGATCGAGTAAATGAAACTGATGCTGAAATTATGTTTGTGCTTGACCAACTGTTTGATAGAATACAGCCAATACTTCCTAAATTATGCATAAAGAAAATTGTTATCATTTCAGCTTTTGATGAAATGCCTGCGGTTACTAAAATGGTTGCTTCAGTGAAAACGAAAAAACACATACCATATTCAGATAAAATAGTACGATGGCGTACTTTTATTTCTGAAGGGAAGAACACTAATAAAACAACTGACGCTATGTATGAAAATGATATACCGCTTGTTATGGTGAATTCTTCTGGAACAACAAATCGCCCTAAAGGAATTGTTCTTACCAATAAAGGAATTAATTCAACCATAATACATTATGATAGTCCAAACTTTTCATATAAACGAGGTGATAAATTCTTGCAAATTATTCCATGCTTTGCATCAACGGGGTTGGTTCTTTCTTTATTAATGCCGCTATATTTTGGCATTATTGTTATACTTGAACCTTTATATAATCAAAAGATATTTGTTAAAGATATAAAACAATATAAACCTAATATGCTAATAGGGGCAACATCCCTTTGGCATTATGCTACAAGAAACCCTGAATTAAAAAATATTGACTTATCTTTCATAACACTACCTATAACAGGAGGAGAGCATATATCCGCTGATTCTGAAATAGAAATAAATGAATTTCTTCAGAATGCAGGCTGCAAGGTAAAACTATTAAAAGGGTATGGGATGTGTGAATTGGGAAGTACAGTTACCACCGATACACCATTACATAGAAAGAATGGCTCAGTAGGTTATCCGATCAGAGGTGTAAATATCTCCACATTTGATATTCTGACAAATAAGAAAATGATGTATGGCGAGCGTGGGGAAATACGTGTGGATTCCCCTGCACGTATGAAAGAATACTACAAAAATCCACAAGCTACAAAAGAATTTTTTTATACAGATGAAAATGGGATTATGTGGGGACGAACAGGTGATATCGGTTACGTCGACGAAGATGGATTTCTATTTGTTTTGGGCAGAGCAAGCGACACATTTACTTCCAAATCAGGAGAGAAAATATATTGTTTTGACATTGAAGCTGCAATAAGAGAAAATAAGAATGTTGCGGATTGTGAGGTTGTAGGTATTCCATCAAACGGTCACGATATTCCTGTTGCTCACATAATAGTAAGGGATAAATGTAAATTATCTGAAGACGAGCTTATCGCAACAATTCACAGTAATTGTCAGCAAAAATTGTCTATGCAAGCTGTTCCTTGTGGATACAAAATTCGCAAAAATTTTCCTGTTAAAGATAGTGGTAAACGTGATATAGAGCTGATAAAACAGGATAGAACTGATTTCATTGTTCCAACATGTAATGGCATTCTTCATGGGATCTCATTTTAAATAATAACTTAAAAACGTCTCTCCACCGATAGTTGTAAATTTACCATGTAACCCTGTAATGCCTCATCGAAATCTGTGATGAACCGTCCTTTAATTATAAAATAATCGAAACTCAAAGATGCCAAAGGTTGAAATGCTCCCCTTTTGTTAGACAATGTGGTATAATAGAAATATACCAATAAAAATCTAACAAAAGGGGGCATTTTTTATGCCAAAAGGACAGCCGAACAAAAGATACACACCGGAATTCAAAATCAAAGTAGTGGAAACAATGCACAGAGAAAAGTTAAGCTATCGTGAAACTGCACGTCAATTTGACATATGCGATCATGATAGAGTAGCAGCATGGGAACGAATCTATCTTGAAGAAGGTGCGGAGGGACTTTACGCAGAACGCAGAGGAAGGAAATCCACAGGTCGACCTCCGAAAATTAAGAAAGAAGATCTGATTGCAGAAGTACAGCGTCTTCGTGCGGAGAATGCATACTTAAAAAAATTGAATGCCTTGGTTGCCGAGCGGGTACTTTTGATCTGTCTGATTCGGTGAAAATAAGTTGGAGTTCAGATGATTGCTTTGAGCTAATTTATAAACCTACATTGTCACATTCATACAGTTGGAAATATAATTTTAAGGACAGTGAAGTAACATATCTTAGTTCAGATGAGTTTGAGGTTTCGGACTGATTATTCTTCATTATGATCGTCAGAGTGATAGTACTGACAATAAAAATTCTATGGTCAATCAGCTTGCTTCAAAAGCTTAAAAACTCTTAAAAATCTTTGCTTTGTGAGGCGTGACGGTAGAAATCAAAGACGAGTTTCAATGTCAAAATTTCAGAGTTACTGTCAACGAAAGGTGCTCTCGAAAGTACACAGCGTAACGGAGATATTTGTCCCTAACTCGCAGTAGAGTAAATATACCATCCTCTGAGGAAAAGGGCGACACACGCCGATTGTTGTGGTGTACGAGGGGATTACCCCGCTCCTGTTTTAAAGAAGCAAGCTGTGACAAATTATTTAGCCTAGTAAATCTTCACGGCAAGAGATATCATTTTTGAACATAATAAAATCATTCTCTCGAACCACTGTTGGAAAACACGGCAGTGGTTTTTCTATGTCGGATCATAGATGTTTACCACCTTACTTTTTACGGTAGGTCGTGATTCACGTCCTACCGCATCGTGTTGTGATAATGCAAAAAACAAAAGTCATCACTGCTCTGTCTATTAGACAATCATACAAAATCTTAAAGAAACTCTGCCAAAAAGGTTGTTAAAACCTCAACTTCTAACCCTATACAAGTGAGAGCAAACTCTACAAATAATCCGTTACGACTTTGTTCAACCCTACAAACTCTATGAATTCATTTAGATAAAGGGGTATCAAAACAGCGACTTCTACCCATATACAAGCGGAAGAGCAGTGGTAGTCAAAATAACCGAAATCATATGAGCTAACTTGTGCAAACCTACAAACTTTTTTCAGAAGTTGCCCAAACACTTTGTTTAGTCGGCTACAGTATGAGGAAAAGGAATCTTGACAATTGAATCCCACGAAGGAGAGATACCAAGCGGCGAAGTACAGCGAAGATTGTGCAGGAGGAGCAGAAGCGTACCAGGCTTGGAAATACGTCCTTAAGTCAAACAAGGCTTTCTGACAGGAACTGTACTGTTGTGGGAAAGAAGTAAAAAGAAGAGGAGGCTTGATAACTTGAAGAAATTCAACTCAAAGTCCTGCGAAGAAATCATGACAACTGTGTACAAGCCTATCGAGTTTGTTGTAGATGGCTTGCTTGCGCAAGGTCTGTACATCTTAGCAGGTGCACCAAAAGTGGGAAAGTCATGGCTGGCACTTGATATGTGCTTGTCGATAGCGAAAGGAGAAAAAGTTTTAGGTCAGGAAACGGCTCAATGAACTGCCCTCTATCTGTGTTTGGAAGACAGCTATGCGAGGATACAAAACAGATTGTATGAGATAACAGATGAGCCAACAGAAAACTTGCACTTCACTGTTATGTCTGAGTCGATAGGCAGCGGACTTGAAGAACAGATTGAAAATTTTAAGAAAGAGCATAGCGATTTAAAAGTTGTGTTCATTGACACTCTGCAAATGATTCGTGAGTCAACCGATAACGGTTATGGCTCGGACTACAAAGAGTTATCTGTTCTAAAAAATCTTGCGGACAAGCTTGAAATTGCAATCGTAGTTGTTCATCACACAAGAAAGTGTTCGGACAGCGATCCGTTCAATATGATTTCGGGCTCGACAGGAATCAGCGGATGCGTTGACGAAAGCATGGTTATTGTAGAAACAAAGCGTGGCAGTCGAAATGCAAAGCTATACTGCGTAGGTCGTGATATTGAAAACGCAGAAATAAGCTTGCAGTTTGATAGCGATTTGAAAAAGTGGATAGTCACAGATGAGCCAACTGCTTCGAAAAGCAAAGACAATATTTTTCTCGCCGCATTGTATGTTTACATTCAGAAAAAGATTGATTTCACAGGAACGGCTTCAGAATTGGTAACCGCACTGAAAAGTATTTCAAATGAAACATTCTATCCGAACAGAGTTACAAGAGATTTGGTTCAGAACGGTTACACGCTCAGACAGTATGGAATTGATTTTCTGTACAAGCGGACACGAAACGGCAGACTGATTATTCTTCATTACGACCGTGAGCGTGACAGTAGTGACAGTAAAACCTCGGGCGAAGTTACTGTCAACAGTTTGGCTTTAAAAGTCTGAAAACCATTGAAAATCCTTGCTTTGCGAGGTGTGACGGTAGAAATCAAGTGGTAGTTTTACTGTCAACATTTCAGAGTTACTGTCAACGCAAAACTCTTCATAAACGAGCCAACTACCACCCTGATTGACTGGGAAAAGGTTTCTATAGGGATACCTAACCAATATGCAAACTCTCTAAATCGTCCGCCCCGAATTTGTATAATCATACAAACTTTTAAAGAATTGCTGTCAAAATGGTTGTAAAACCTCAACTTCTTACCCTATACAAGTGAGAGCAAACTCTACAAAAAATTTGTTACGACTTTGTTCAAGCCTACAAACTTTATGAATTAAGGGTTGTCAAAACGGCGACTCCTTTCCGTATACAAGTGAGAGGGAACTCTATAAATAATCCATTCAGATTTTGTGCAAGTCTACAAAATTTTTTCACACACGCATAAAAAGCATCTTTTCATCTGCTACAGTATGAAGGCAAAAGAATCTTGACAACAAAATCCCACGTAGGAGAGATACCAAGCGGCGAAGTACAGCGAAGATCGTTCAGGAGGAGCAGAAGCGTAACCAAGCTTGGAATACGTCCTTAAGTCAGACAAGATTTTCTGACAGGAACTGTACTGTTGTGGGGCAAACAAAAATAATAATTGCGATACCCTCCGTGTCACAGCGCTATGCCTTTAAGGATTAATACTAACTAATATTATTAATAGCAGAAGAAAGAATGATATGTAGTTATCAAAGATTGATTGGTGATGAATGACGAATAGAATCGGCGGATTGATTCGCTGATTGACAATCCGCCTTTTCTCTTCTGCGAATAAGAATGGAGATGTTCAATAATCAAAAAAAGTGTAATTAATTTTAACCGCAACACAACGGCGATATTTGCCCTCCCAACTCGCAGTAGGGTAAACATACCACCGTAGACGGTATAAGCCACACACGCCGATTGTAAGCGGTGTACGAAGGGATAAACGAGCAATTCTGAAATCAGTTAAAAAGCACATCGGGAACTTGATATGTTGGTTATGCACAAATTCCCGATTCGCCGCATGACGAAGAAAGTGAAATATTTCATTGCAGGTTAAAGTCATGGCGTCTGAAGCCGCCATGACGCTCACAGCGGACAGCAAAGCTGACCGCAAATGTGCCGTAAATACGCAGTTTTCACACAGGTCTTGTGCATATTTTAGGCGGTCGCCTCATGGAGTCAAAATACGGCTTTCAGCGGAAATCAGGGGTCTAAAGGTCAGAAAAGTGCGTGAAATCGGCATAATTAACGGCGTCGTGATAAGAAAGGAGTAGAATTATGGCAAAAGAAAAAATGGCTGTATATTTTCAGCCAGAAACAATTAAAAAGATCGAACAGGAGTATAAAGAGGATAATTGTGCCTCGAAAACAGAATTTATTGAGAAAGCCGTGAAGTTTTACATCGGCTACCTTCGTCAGCAGGAAGAGGTAAACTACCTCTCCCCACTGATTACGGAAACGGTCAAGGCACAGATAAAAGGTACAGAACAGCGGCTTGCCCGTCTGCTTTTCAAAGTCGCAGTGGAGCTTGGAAAGCTGTCGCATATGACTGCGGCGATAAATGATGTTGATGATGAAACATTGCAAAGTCTGCACGCTATGTGCGTAAACGAAGTACGGAAGATCAATGGAATTATCGATTACGAGAACGCTGTTGATTTTCAGCAAGGCTAAGATGGTGCGTAACGAATACGAACCGCAAAATTTAAATATGAAAGGACTGAACTGATTTGTTTACACGAATAACAACAATCAAGACAACGAAGTGGAGAGTGATTTATGCAGAATATTCACAAAGAAATAGAGGAGAAACCAGATTCAAATCAGTACCGACGCCGACATGATTACTCGCACATCGAAACTGTGATTGATGGAGTAACTTACAAAATCTTATCCGTTAGTCCCAGAGCAGATGAAGGATACAAGCCACAAAAAGTGTCGGAACTGTTCGCTTATCTTATTAACGGCAGATAAAATTATCAAAAAATTTTCTGGACTTTCAAGCCGGATAGTGATATATTGTAGCTGTATCCTATTCGGTTTGAAAATTTACAGACTATGAAAGGATGGATAAATATGTCTGATTCGAATCGAAAAATTACTGCGTTATACTGCCGTTTATCACAGGAGGATATGAGGGACGGTGAGTCGGTCTCTATTGAAAATCAGAAACTCATCCTGCAAAAATATGCGAATGACCATGGTTTCTTAAACTGTAAATTCTATGTTGACGACGGATATTCCGGAGCAAATTTTAATCGTCCGGCATTCAAGGAAATGATGATTGAAGTGGAAAGCGGAAATGTTTCTGCGGTGATTGTAAAAGACCAGTCGAGACTTGGCAGAGAATATTTGCAGACGGGTATGCTTATGGAAGTTACCTTTCCGCAGTATGACGTCCGTTTTATCGCCGTAAACGACGGTGTAGACAGCGCCGACGGTACAAACGATTATGCGGGAATACGCAATTATTTCAACGATCTTTTTGCAAGGGATACAAGTAAAAAGATTAGAGCGGTTCAGCGTGCAAAGGGCGAGCGCGGTGAGCGTGTTGGATCGGTAATAGCATATGGATACATGAAGAATCCCGACGATCCTAAGCAGCTGATCCCAGATCCCGAAACAGCGCCGATAGTGAAAGGAATTTTTGAAATGTATGCAGACGGAATCGGAATAATGAAGATATGTGATAAATTGTGTGCACAGAAAGTTATGTCGCCAAGCGTTTACGCATTCAGAAAAACAGGACGCAGGACGGGAAGATTGAATCCGGATAAACCGTATCATTGGGATCAGAAGTCCGTTCGACTGATGCTTTCAAACAGAGTCTACTGCGGCGATACCGTGAATTTTAAAACCTATACCAAGTCCAACAAGCTGAAAAAACGTATTAAAAACGATGAGGAAAACGTTCTGATTTTTGAAAACACCCATGAACCTATCGTTGACAGAAAAACCTTTGATTTAGTACAAAAGCATTTTGACGGAAGAAAACGTCCCGATAGACAAGGAGAAATGGATAAATATGCAGGATACCTTTACTGCGGCGACTGCGGTAAGCGGTTGTATCTTCAGAGGGCAAAGACAAAGGCTGTTGAAAAAAACAGCTTCATATGCGGAGGCTACCAAAAGCGTACAACCGACTGCACCTGTCATCATATCAGAGAACAAGTTTTAGATCAAATCGTACTTGAAAATCTCAAAGCCGCCACAGCCTTCGCCCGAGATAATCCTGAGGAGTTTTACGCAATGGCAGCTAAGAACGGCGAGGTCGAGGCAAGGAGATTGTGTATAAATGCCGAGCGTGAGAAAGAGCAGATCACTGCAAGAATAAAACAGCTTGACAATATCATTAGCTGTCTGTATGAGGACAGGGTCACAGGGCGTATTACCCCGGAACGTTATGATATTCTTGCAAGCGGTTACGAACAGGAACAATCGCATCTTCGTCTTGAACTCGAATCTATATCGCACAAAATATCTGAAATGGATCTACGTGAGCAGTACATTCAGAAGTTTATAGCAAAAGCTAAGGAATACATTGAAATGCCTAAGCTTACTCCTGAACTGCTGAGAGTGTTTATACGCAGGATAGAGGTTTATGAAAAAACGGAAAAGTATTCAAGAACCTGCGGCAATACGATTGTGATCCATTACACATTTGAGACTGAAAGCCTTAAGCACATATAATACGAAACCCGTAAGGTATTGAGCTTACGGGTGATACATAAAATTTAATTCTTCGTTAAGGATAGTCCGAGCTTGCAGGCTCGGCTTTTTTTATGCCCAAAACCGAGCAGATAAACAGCGAGTGTAAGGCGTTTGTATGGCTCCAAAACAAGCTCAAAGGCAGTTACAAGCCGTACACAGATAAAGGCAAAGCAGCCGCTAAGCAAAGAAATTTGCAGGAATGTGTTACTGAAGTAATGAAAGATCTAAGGCAAACAGCTCGTACCCGTGAGCAGTGTATAAATACTGCGAAACTGCTGTATCAGCTTGCGGATAGTGCTGTTAGGTTATCTGTTGAAAAAACTCTGTATGAACCTGTGGCAGAACATATCGAATCTGAGGACATCGTTTCCGAACCTGAACCTTGTATGGAATTTGGTTGATGCGATACCCTCTGCCTCACGGTGCAATACCTTAAAGATAACAAACTAACTATCTTATTAAATACAAAAGAAAGAATATTTTATACAGATCGGAGATGAAATTTTGAATGAGAAACAGATGATTTTGATAGGCGTACTTGTTGCTGCCTTTATAGCTTTCATAGTTATAGTTGAGCTTATTGACAACAAGTCGCTTAACGGAATAAAGTCCAAGAGGATCGGTGACGGACAGCACGGAACTGCAAGATGGGCGACAAAATCTGAGATAAAGCGGACCTTTATCCCTCTGCAATTCGAGCCGGAGATGTGGAGAAAAGGTCAGAACCTGCCGACTGTTCAAGGTACAGTGGTAGGCTGTCGGACACACGGCAAAAAAACTGTGGCTATTGTAGATGACGGCGATGTTCACACGCTTATGATAGGCGCTGCGGGTGTGGGCAAGACCGCATACTTCTTGTACCCTAACATCGAACTTGCCTGTGCTTCGGGAATGTCGTTTATCAGTACTGATACAAAGGGAGATGTGGCACGAAATTATGGTACTATCGCAAGCAAGTATTATGGCTACAATGTTTCTGTGCTTGATCTGCGTAACCCCACACGCTCAGACGAGAACAACATCCTGCACCTTGTAAACAAGTATATGGATATTTATCTGTCTGATAAAAACGACCTTTCGGCAAAGGCAAAAGCTGAAAAATACGCAAAGATAACTGCAAAAACCATAATCAACATCGGCGGAGGTGACAGCTCAAACTACGGTCAAAACGCATTTTTCTACGACGCGGCGGAAGGCTTGCTTGCCTCTGTTATCCTGCTTTTGGCGGAGTTTGGCGACAAAAACGAACGGCATATAGTTTCCGTTTTCAAGCTTATTCAGGACTTGCTTGCAAAGTATCAGCCAGACCCAAAAGCCAAGCCGAAAATGTATTTCACAAAGCTTATGGACAAGCTGCCAAGCGAACACAAGGCAAAATGGCTTGCGGGTGCGGCTCTGAATGCGTCTGACCAGTCTATGCTGTCGGTAATGTCGACTGCACTTT
>ERZ773216.1947-NODE-1947-length-22372-cov-4.297352_pt1 | contig 22372 bp, 19 predicted proteins | sample MGYA00511259_ERZ773216 | MGnify/ENA primary metagenome ERZ773216 (study PRJEB29015, sample SAMEA2737764) | human gut metagenome | biome: human gut; feature: human-associated habitat; material: faeces | place: China | collected 2012 ... | reverse complement strand
ACAACATGACCGGAAGTGAAGAAGCGGAACATCCGGACAACATGACCGGAAGTGAGGGAGCAGAACATTCGGACAACATGACCGGATATGAGAATGAGGATGGTTATGATTTGCTGGATCATCGAGTTCTTATGATGGATTTAAAAAAGGAACAGGAAAAATCAGAAAAACGGATTTCTTTTTTTCAGATTCTATTAAGACGTCATATGAAAAAAGAGTTTTCTAAACTGGAAAAGGATGATCAGGTAGGAAAAATTTTTGAAATTATGGTTAACAAGAAGTATGACAAAAATCAGATACTTTCTATCAGACGTCTCATGAATGGAGGAATGACGAACGAATTTATTTTTTCACTTCTTGAAAAAGATTTACCAGAAACAGAATTAACGGATTTATGTGAAACGCTTCTAAATGAAGAAAACGATTTATCCGGCTTATCAGAAAATATGAAAGCAGATGAAACAGGAGGAGATGAGGAATAAATGATGAATGGCGGAAGCGATGCAGTGCAGGTTATGTATATGGAAGTAGAGGGAATAAAACTTGCATACCAGGTGTCGAAAGATGCTGCCAGACTTGCAAAGCAATTAATGACGTTTCTGATCAGAGCAATGATGGATGCGCCATACAGAAAAGTGAGTGGAAAGACGAATATAAAAAATTTAAAATCCAGGTCAAATGGACAAGCTATGGTTGCCGTTACTGTTAATAAAAAGATTTACCGAAAATTACAGAAAGACGCGAAAAAGTATGGAATTTTATATCATGCATTTGAGCCTTTGAAATCAGGAAAAAAAGATTCGGTAGAGTTGATCATTGCAGAAAAAGACTTGTCTATGCTGCAGGAATTATTATCCAGGTATAAGAACGAACAGATAAAAGAAGATGTGAAGTGTGGTTTGTCAAAAGAGCAGTCTGAACGGAATTATGAGGAAAATAATCGTACAGAGACAATGGAAGAGTTCACAAATAATGTGGGAGCTGCAACGTCAGAAGAAACATTTGATAAAGATATGAAAGAACGGTTTGGTGAAGATTATCAGGGGAAGGTGATTGATTATGTAAAAGCGTCAAAAAAAATTGACCCAAAAGCACATACCGCAGGAGTGGATCAAAAAAAAGTGGGGACTCTTGCGGAAGTGATTCAGTTTCGGGATCGTGCGGAGCGGCTAAAAAATGAGGCACAGGTAAAAATACCATTTGTATATGATCCTGGAAATAAAAAAAGCCAGATTATTGATGAAACAGAAACGCATATAAAAATTGCAGGTAAAGGACTTGGATCATCAAAAAAACAATGGGGAGGGGTATGGGTTCCAAAGGAGTCTGTCATGCCGCCGTTGGAACAGAAAAATCCTCATGTGTCATATACGGCAAACCTGAAAAATGATGATGAGATTATCGTAGAGGATTTATCTGGAAATGGAAGTCCTCACAAAATCAAAGCGGAAAATCTGGAATATGTGTCCGATATGAGTCAGAAATCACTGGTGGCGGAAGAACAAAGTTATAAGGCAATATCACCGGAAAAGGAACCGGAAAGGCTTGACATCACCATTGGGAAAACATATATGGAAGATGAAAAAGCGGATATGGCAGAACGCAAGTCAATTCCAATGATATGGGGGGAAAATGATAGAGCAATTAAAACCAGAGTACCGGGGACATATGGAGAAGAGATGAAGTTTCTGTGGCTGAAGAAGGAAAACATCCGGGACGCTTATAATGGAAAATCAATTTTAACGGCACTGGATAAAGAAAAAGATTACAAAATATATGATGTAAATAATAATATTCTGGGTTCAATGAAGGGTGAAGAACTTTATCTCAGATATTTTGATTCGGTAAAAGACCAGATGAATAAAAAGAAAATACAGCGAACCGGGAAGGAGAAAAAAATATAATGCGGCCAAAGAAAAAACCATATTCGACAATGATGATAATATTAGGAGCTGCTTTGGTCTGCGTTGCCGGATATTATTTTGCGGGAGGAATGCAGCAGGGAATTACTATATTTGAATGGGAAGAAAATATGAAGGCTGTTCTTGAAGATCCTTTTGCCGGATATTTTAATCAGTATACATGGAAAACAATATCGATACTTGGACTGATTTATCTATGGCTTGTTTTAATGTACATTACCAGCAGAAAAAATTATCTTCCTGGAAAAGAAATGGGATCTGCACAGTATGCAGATGTAAAAAAGGTCAATAAAAGACTGGCGGATTTATCAAAAGATCCGGATGATGAAAAAAATATAGTTGTTCTGAAGAAAAGATGGAAAGAAGGAAGGCGGATGTAATGGCAGGAATGAGTCGGGCACAAATTGTAAATACCAGGAATCGTATTTTGTCTCAGAATATTCAAATGACATTAGATACCAGGCATACAGATTTAAACAATAATATTCTGGTTATCGGAGGAAGTGGTTCTGGAAAAACATATCGTTTTGTAAAGCCGCAGTTAATGCAGATGTCCAGTTCTTTTATTATTACAGATCCCAAGGGTGAACTGTACAGAGATACTTCAGGTTTTTTAAAGCGAAATGGTTACGATGTTAAGGTGTTAAATCTTCTGAATGAAGAAGAAATGTTAAAGTCATCGCATTTTAATCCATTTCGTTATATTCAAAATGAAGTAGATATTTTAAAACTGATCACAAACCTGATTGCCAACACAACACCAAAAGGTTCTACTTCAAATGATCCGTTTTGGGAAAAAGCCGAGGGCATGTTATTGCAGGCGTTGTTTTATTATGTATGGTTAGAAGGCGTTCCGGAAAATATTTGGGAATGTAAGAAGGAAAATGGAGAGGATGATGTCAAAGAAATCCTTCGTAGAATCCATGATCCGGAAATTACAAAAATACATAATGTACGAGCCGTAATGGAGTTATTAAAGTTTGCGGAGGTAAGAGAAGATCAAAGAACAGGGGCAAAGCTGGATTCAACACTGGATCTAATCATGAAGGATTTGGAAAAAGAAAGTCCAAATCATAAAGCAATACTCAATTATAACAAATCCATGAGAGGCGCTGCAGATACGGTTCGTTCCATTATTATTTCTGCAAATGCAAGATTAGCTCCAGTGGAGACGGAGGCAGTGCTTTCTATTTTAGATGATGATGAGATAGATATTCCGTTGATTGGAACAAGAAAAACTGCAATTTACTGCGTTATTCCAGATAATGATACCACCTATAATTTCCTGGTTGGTATTCTCTATAAAATGATGTTTCAACGTTTATATTATGAAGCGGACTTTGTACATGGAGGACCATTGCCGGTACATGTAACTTTTTTGCTGGATGAGTTTGACAATGTTGCGCTTCCGGAAGATTTTCTTTCGCTGTTATCAACTATGCGAAGCCGTAATATTAGTTCAGTCATCATTATTCAGGATTTGAGTCAGATCAAGACCAGATACAAAGATGGAGAACACGAAAAAATTATGGCTAACTGTGACACAATGATCTATCTTGGCGGGAATGGACCTGGTACACAGAAAGAATTAAGTGAATTGATGGGAAAAGCGACGATTGATAAGCGTACAAATGGAGAAACACTTGGCAAACAGGGAAACTCAACCAGAAATTATGATGTACTTGGGAGAGAGCTGATGTTCCCGGATGAATTAAGAAAGATAGAAGGGAACAAATGCATTTTATTTATCCGTGGTTTTGATCCGGTTTTAGATAATAAGATTGAATCCAAAAAACATCCATTATGGAATCTTATGTGTGATGCTCAAAAAGGTGAATTGTTTGATGCAAGAATTGAGAGGCTGAGAAAAATGAAATCAAATAAGCAGAAAAACAGTATTGGATTTGTGGATGAAGCAGAACTGGCACATTTAGAACTTTTGGAAAAAAAAGAAAAGAAACATTATGAAGATGAAAAGCGAGTGGCAGAGCTTTTAGGAACAGAATTACCAGAAACACCACAGCAGTATATTTTCAGATTAGATTACGAGGAGCTTGATCAGCTTGCAGAACAATTAAAAGAAGCTCCTGCCGGAAAAATCGTTTTGGACCAGGAGCTGATTCAAAAAGCGAAAGAAGATGTAATGCAGCAGGTTGAGTTTGAGGCAGAAAAACAGGCATACATAAAACAGAATCAAATTGATGTGCGTGAATTTCAGACACCGGAAGAAGCATTGGCATTTTCTGCATTAAAGAGGAAAAACTTCTCTAATCCACAGATAAAAATTCTCCTGCAGTTAGTTCGTGAGGATACCGTGGGAATGGATCTGGATGCGATACTGGAAACTTTTGATTCAAAAATGGATATGGAAACTATTGAGATGATGACAGAAATGTTGTTATAAAAACAAAAAGAAAAGAGGAAAAGAATATGAAAAACAAAAATTTGAAAAAAGTAATGAAGATGATTGGTACAGGTGTTTATGTAAATGTTTGGATGATGTGTAGTAATACCATAGCAGTCATGGCTGATCCTGTTTCTACTGGGGTTGCAGAAGTTGATACTATTTTAACAACACTTAAAACATTATTTTTAGGACTTGTGGCAGGAATCGGATTAATTATTCTGATCAAGGGAATTGCGGATACTGCACAGGCATATCAGCAGCAGGATTCACATGGAATGTATGATGGTGCAAAAGGAATTGCGGCAGGGGCAATTATGACATTTGCGGGATCAATTTTAACTTTAATGGGAATTTCATAATATCACGAGGTTTAGGAGTAAGGACATGATTGATAATTTTATAAAATATGCCAGTGAAGGTGTGAGATCATTTTTGATATTTATTATGTCTGTTTATAATAGCCTGGTTGGAATCGCTGCAGGAATGTTAGGGCAGAATCCTGCAACGTGGAATAGTGACGGATGGTCTTTTGTAAAAAATGTTAATAACATTTTTCTTGGAATCGGTGGTGTTTTGGTAGCTATTTTTTTCTTGATGGGATTTTGTGCTGACAGCGTTGATATCAAACAGGATTTTAGGATTGAAAATATCCTTCGCATGTTTATTAAACTTTCGATTGCAGAGTTTTTTGTGGTAAATGCATTGACACTGGTTCAATCTCTGTTTGGACTGGCAACAGGTATTATAACGAAAATAAAGGGTAAAGGACTGACATTTGAGTATAGTGTGCCAAAGGAAGTAACTGACATTTTGAGTGATCCATTGAATCACAATGTTACTGGTGGAACAGGTGCGGTAATGCTGGTAGTTTTACTTATTTTAGAAATCGTTTTTTTACTTATAACGGTTGGATGTGGTGCAATGATTCTATTAGAGGCATATCAGCGTTTTTTTAAAATTCTGATGTTAGTTCCATATGGAACATTGGCAAGCAGCACGATTGCAGGAAATCATATGCTTGCGCATTCAGCGGAGTCCTTTTGGAAATATGCGTTATGTACGATCATGGATGCTGTGACCATGTATATGGCATTAGCACTAAGTGCAGTAGTAATATCCAGCGGCAGTCTTGGATTAACAAAAAATCAGACAGGAGCTATGTATGTTTTTGCGTGGATGTTAGAAAGTTCTTTTGTGTGTATGTTAACACTGGGAATGGTCAAAGGGGCAGAAACGGTTACACAGAAAGCACTGGGAGTGTAGATTTGGAGGAAACAATGTTATCAGTAAATATGAATCAGGATGTAGAAAAGTATCAGGAGTCTGTAGCTGCGGGATTAAATGCACAGCAGACCATTGCTGCTATATTGGCGTTGGCAGTCAGTACATGTGTGATCTGTATTTTGTATTTCGGTTTTGATTTACCGCTTGTGATTGACGTTTATATTGCAATTCCAGTGTGTATTCCAATCATACTGCCTGCACTTGGCAGGCAGTATGGATTATCGGTCACAGACCGGATTAAACAGAGTAATAAGAGAAAAAGGGTTATATTGTTTTATTCTTGGAAAGAGGAGACTATAAAAAAAAGAAATGAGAAAACACCTGAAAAGAAAAGAAGAGAGACAGATGACAAAAAACAGGACAAAAAAGACGAAAAGAACAATAAAACGGTCAGATCGATTTTTAAGAGTAAAAAATAAAAGCGAAGTGGTATACAGGGTACCTGTTTTTTTGAAAAAAAGTGTAGGTATGCTTTTTTTGTCAGAAAGTGGAACATTAGAAACAGATGGCAGATTATCCAGAGCATATGTCGTAGATAATAACAGAATTGGAGTGATAGAAGAAAAATTAAAATGCCTGCAGATAGATTATGCGTTTGTATTTCGTAAATCAAATCCAGTAAGTATGCTGCTTTCTGAAAAAATGGATTGTGGATACGATGAAATTACAAAAAAATTCTCTGATATAGAAAGTGAGCTGCAAATAAAAAGCATGTCTGCAGATGAAAGAATGGCATACTACTGTAACTTTTTGAAAAATTTTCTTGGAATTCAGACGGAAGTTAACAGTTACATATTGGATTCGGATTGTTGGAAACAGGTAGCAAATATGGAAGGACTGAAAATATCAGATAACAGGATACTTATACCAGAGAGCTGTTATTGTGTGCTGGCAGTCCGAAAAATTAAAAAAAATACTTCATGGAAGGATCTGGACAATCTTATGAATGATCCAGTGGTTAAAAGTATGTACATAGCTGTCTCTGGTGTGAGTGACCGGCAAATAAAAGAATCCCTTTGCAGTGAGTATATGGGAATAGAGGGAATGGCATCGCGGATGAAAAGAAATGCACCGGAGTTATATGAAATCTTACAGAAAGACGCAGATGCAGATACAGTATCGGGTATGTATCGCAGGGTTAGTATTTATTTCCTGATGCAAACGGAAGTGGAGCAGGTAAATGAAAAAATTCTGAATTTTATAAAAAATGCATATAAAACGGGCATCAAAATGGAACGGATGGCATTATCAGAACAAAAGAACATACCGGAGTTAAAAAGAACACTGGCGATGTTTGGGATGACAGGAAATAGCCAGGAAAGATATCGCATGCTTGTAACAGAAGAACAGGTACAGGGACTATTGAATATCGTAACAGAAGAAAAAAAACAGGAGAAGTACGATATCGAGAAAATGAAAGCACTATTTTATGACGGGGTGAATGTATGAAGAAAAGTATTATGCCGGTAAAAAAGTCTGGTATTTCAAAACGAAAAATTTTTATGTCATTAAAGGAACCAGATAAAGTTAATGTGCCGCAACCGCAATGTACACAGGACATGATTGAAATAAAAAGAATCGCCCCCAATGGAATATTTCAGGTAACAGAAGAAAAATGGTCAAAGAGTTATCTGCTGGTAGATGTGAATTATACAACAAAGACGTATGATGAACAGCTTGCTTTTTTTTATGACTGGTGTAAGACATTAAATTCATTTGATGTCTCTGTAAAGATAACGGTATTTAATGAAAACAGGAATATGCAGGAAGTTCGGGAACGTATTTTGTATCGTCACAAAGAAGATGGGTACGACTGGCTTCGGGAAGCATATAACGATATTATTGAGAGCAGGATCGTTGAGGGAAGACAGGGAATCTGTCAGGAAAAGTTTATCACAATCACAGTTGTGCGAAAGGATTATGAGGCTGCAAGGGCATATTTATCTTCCCTGGAAAGTAGTTTTATCAATAATTTTGCTGCGCTGTCATCGGCTATGATTCCATTGGATGCAAATGAGCGCATTCGTATATTAGACAGTTTTTATCATTTGGGGAATGAATCAGAATATGACTATAAGATGGAAGAAGCATTGTTACAGGGACATGGATTTAAAGATGAGCTTGCCTGCTCTGTTATGGATTTTGACAGCTATATTGATCGTTTTTATATGGATGATAAAGTTGGCTCTATACTATATCTGGATCCGGAATCGTATCCGACATCATTATCCGACACATTTTTTAAAGAACTTACAGAATTGCCAATTCATTCTATATATTCCATTGATTATGAGCCTATTCCACAGGATGTTGCGTTAAAAACATTAGAGGATAAGCTGATGGGCGTTGAAAATACGATCGCAAAACAACAGGATAAAAGAAATAAGCGAGGAGCATTTTCAAGCGATATATCCTATAAGGTAAGAAGAGAAAAAAAAGAACTGGAACATATGCTTGATGAACTTAGGGACAATGATCAGAAGATGTTTTGGGTTGGAGTAACTATGGGGGTGATAGAAGAGAATGAGGATAAATTAGAAACGCAGCTCACCGCCATCAATCAGGTGGTAGAAAAGGCATCCATGAGAGTCATTCCATATTATATGCGTCAGCGCCAGGCATTAGATACAGTTCTTCCAATTGGTGGAAGATATGTAGATATGATGAGAGCATTGTTTACTTCATCAGCTGCAGCGTTTGTTCCGTTCAATGTTGTTGAGATGCAGATGATGGATCAGCCATTTTACTATGGCATTAATCAGGTGTCAAAAGAACCTATCTGGGCAAATAGAAAAAAGTTAATGAATGGAAATGGTTTTGTTTTCGCTGTACCTGGTGGTGGAAAAAGTTTTACCGGAGCGAAAATGGAGGCGGGTAGTGTTTTTCTGAATACGGAAGATGATATCATTTTTGTTGATCCTACGCTGGAATATTTTGATGTTGCGGAGGCATATGGTGGTGCAGTGATCAATCTGGCAACATATACGGACAAATATTTAAACCCGTTGGAGGTAGATCTTGATAATCTGGATATAGATGATACAAATGGACAAGTTCGTGATAAATGCAGTTTTATGTTGGGGATTTGTGAACAGGCAATGGATGGAGAAATACTGCCAGAATACAAATCTATTATCGATCGTTCTGTTCGAAAAATGTATAAAAGGATTGCTGCACTTCCAAGAGAAAAACGTTCACAGCCGATTATGTCGGATTTCCTTGAAGTATTAAAAGAACAGGAAGAGACAGAAGCACGAAAAATAAAGCTTGTACTTGAGATATTTGTGGAAGGATCTTTAAATATTTTTAACCATCAGACCAATATTGATATTGAAAACCGGGTTTTAGTGTATGGTTTAAGGGATTTGGCAGGTGACCTTTCTGGTATGGCAATGCTGATCATGCTTGAAAATATCAAACAGCGAATCATAAAAAATGCGAAAAAAGGGCGTGCAACGTGGCTGTATGTGGATGAATTTCATGTATTGCTTGGAAAGCCATTTTCCAGAGATTATTTAATTGCTTTATGGAAGCAGGTAAGAAAATTAGGAGGACTTTGTACCGGAATCACGCAGAATGTTATAGAGGTATTAAAAGATCCGATGACTTCCACGCTTGTTTCAAATAGTGAATATACAGTTCTGCTTAAACAGGCTGCACCGGATGCGGCAGTTTTGGGGAAAGCATTGGAAAATATTAGTGAAGCCCAAATAAAATATACTGCAAATCCGAAACCTGGAATGGGTTTGATCAGATTTGGAAACGTGATTATTCCATTTGATAATGTAGTGGACAAGCAGAATCCTGTTTATGATATATACAATACGAATATGCATGAGAAAGCAGCGAAAAAGCAGGCGATGGTGGGATTTGAATGAAATTAGTGCAAAGGCAGGATAGACAAAAGTTACATGTCGTTAAAACGGGTTTCAAAGTAACTGGTGTAAGTGCAATACGGTATAAAGGAAAAGACATTCTGGTAAAGGGAAAGATATTTCGAAGTTCAGATGATATGAGAACGGATATGAATGAAGAGAATGATCATGGTGTCCTATCATCTGTAATTAAAAATATTTCTGACAGTTGGGTAAATTCTAATATAAAAAATAACCGGAAAGACAAAAATACATGGATAAAAGAGTTTTCTTCCCAAAGTTATGTCAAATCAGGATTTAATATCGCTGAAAGAAAACTAGAAGAAACAAAAACAGAAGACAAAAAAGATGTGAGGGTGCAGATACAGCCTGATAAAGAGAAAAAAGAATTGGAGGTTTGGAAAGAAGAACAGCGCCAAAACATTAAAACGGTATTTTCGCAGAAGCATTTACATAAATCAGAAATATCGGTTGAACCTGTACAACAAAAGCAACAGAAAATACATTCGGAAGATTTGGGCACGTCAATTACCCTGTTAGCTACAGAACAAAGCAACAGAACGAAAAGTAAAATAACATTAAAAAATATGGCAAAATTTTGTAATGTTAATTTGCCGGGAGCGACATGTAAAGAAAAAGTTACACATAAAAAAGAAGATATTGTGAGAATGGAGGTGTTGGAGGAAGATATCACAGAACCATGGGTCTGTTCCGGAGAAGAAAGAGAACAAATCAGGAAAAAAAAGCAGTATAGGGGTGAATACATAAATGCAGTTGTAACGGAAAGTATACGGAGCCAAATAGCAGATAAAAAGGAAGGATATATAGATGGCGTAAAAAAAAGACTATTAAAAGAATATGTAATTCAGGAAATGATACATGATCAGAAAGAAAATGATCCAAATGCTCATTTTAAATTAATAGGGCAAATGATTACGCATGATGCTGCAAAAGCAATTGCAAAAATGATGAAGCTGGTTTTAACGCTGATTTGTAAATTGTTATTCGTGATGTTACCTGTCATCCTGATTGCCTCTGTGGTAGCAATGGTATTCGTAGGACTTTATATGAAGGCAGAAAGTCCTACAACATATTTTGATGGATATTATGATTCTATACAAGAGGTAAGAGAAAATCCTAAGTACATAAAAAATGTAATACAGGAAATGGAGCGGAATTTTGCAGGTAATATAGACTATTTTTTAGGCGTAAATGAATTGAATGAGGCGGTTTATGCGTATGGAATATATTCTGAAGCAGACGACATAGCTGCAGCTTATCTTGCTCAGATCACAACGGATCCCAATTATTCGAAACTTATAAGTATGGAAGTTGAAGGATATCCGGCATATTTGTTTATAGATACAGATCGGGAAGAAAAACTTTTAAAAAAAGTATTTAAACAGTTTAATTATACAAAAAAAGAAACTGTTAAGAAGAAAGTTACAAATGAAAAAGGAAAAGAAGAGGAAAAAAATGCCGAAAAGATGACGGTATATTGCCTGACCATAGAAAAGTGGAAGGATGAGTATGAAAAAGAACTTCCTGAAACTGCTCAGACGATATTGGCCGATCTGATGAAAAAACAGACATATATGAAACCGGAAGAGAACGATAATTTTGTTGCCGGAGAGGCGGTACCGATTGAAGATCTGATTATACCGGAAGGTGTAGATGAAAATCTAATTTATTTGGCAGGGTTTATCAAAGCAGAAGCAGGAAATCAGTCTGATATTGGAAAAACAGCAGTGGCATATGTAATTTTGAATCGAGCCGGGGGTGCATCAGGAAATATAAAGGGGGTATTGACAGCACCATATCAGTTTTCCTGTTATATTCCATATCATACGGTAGAAAAATATCTTTATGCATATGCAAATATGTCTCAGGGGCAACGGGAGACAGATTCATGTTACAGAGCGGCGGCAGGTGCATATTATGGAACCGCAGAAAATCCCATAGGAAGTATGAAGTATTATTGTAATCCAAAGTATTGCAGTGTCGGAGAAGTACGGCAATGGGAAAAAATCAGGGCAAGAAACTCTGATGAACAGATAAAGATCATTGGTGATCATGTGTTTTGTCAGAATTGCTGGTAAAGGAGAAAGATGAATAGAAAGCGAATAAGTTACCGGGAATTTATAGAACAGATAAAAGTAAAAGGAAATCTGTATATGCCAGTGATCGAGGGGAAAAACAAAATGTATCCGCTGATTGTAACGGAAAATCATGGAGAAAAAATCCGAACATCCGATGGCAGAATGCATCTTTCAAAAATGCCGGAGCTGGATATGTGGGTAGTTTATGAACGATGTGGCCAGGCTTTTGATGAAGTGACTTTAAAAAATATGTTGGCAGAATATACAGAGGAATATACAAGACAGGCAGAACTTGATAAAAAAGAACAGGAACTTTTGATGTGCGTAATGTCAAAGGTTCCAAAAGAACAGATATGCTGTGTTTTGATTCCGGAAAAGATAGGGAAAGATGTTTTGAAAACATATGCAGGAAGAAAGATGGAGTCAGTTTATCTGGTATATGCAGTTATTTTGGAAGAAGAACCCAAACGGATAAAATTATCTGCTATTACCAATGAAATGCTTGAATATTGGAATATAAAAGAAGAAGAGCTGCATCGAATAAGTCTTTCAAACATGCCAAAACATTTACTTTATGAAATAAGTGAGCTGTATTCACAGACTGGAGTGGATGTTTATCTGGTAAAAGGTGAAAAAAATTATTTTGGATTAACGACGTTATTGTATGAGGACGGACCATTAAAGGATTTGGGAAATCAGTTGAACCAGGATTTATATATTTTACCTTTATCTGTGCATGAAGCAGTTATTTTCCCATATAAAGAATGGAAGGAGAATGAAATTTGTGAAATAGCAGAGCAGATGTCTGCATTCGGCGGATTTGTATGGCGTTACAGCCTGAAATTAAATAAAATAGCTTTTTCAGAGAAAACGTGGAAAGAATATACAGCAGCATTAAAATATGGAATTATGGATGCTGCAGATAGGAGATAAGAAGAATGGAACTTACAGATGATGTAATGAATCAGGTATTAAGAGATGTGAGCAAAAATATTAGCAAAGAAAGAAAAAAAAGGGGACTATCCATGGCAAAGTTGGCAGAAATGTCAAATTTGTCGGTAAGTCATATTTCTAAACTGGAACGTTCGAGATGTGATATAGGTTTAAAGGCATTGTTACGGATAGCTGCGGCAATGGAAATGGAAGCTGATGAACTTCTTCCAGGTGATTTTGAACCAAAAGAAACCGAAAGAAAACTGACTGCTGGAGAAAGATTCGAACAAATTATGCAAGGGGCAGATCCACAACTGGTAGAAATGTTTTTACGGATGGCGTTATATATGCGAAATAATTCTTTACATAACTTTTCCTAAAAGAAAAAAATTACTTAATTCTTTTCTTCTATTCCGTCGAAATAGGAAAAATAGATAATTATAATAAATGTGTACTGGTAAACAAATGCCAGATAAATGGATGGAAGGAGGTAGATTCCCATGGAAGAGTTTATGAAAGAATATGGTGGTGCAGTAAAAAGAGGTGCAGTGATTATTGCAATTACAGTATTGATCTTGTTCATTTGCAATCCAACGGAAGGCGGAATTGCTTTGGAGCAGTTCAAAACAGCATTCACGAATTTCTTTACAAAGATGAATGCATTAGGCTGATAAGTAAAGTGGCCGGAGTAAAAAACAGGCGGCGGCAAATGTTCGGTTGGTCTTTGACATTTACATGCTGCCTGTACCTTTTAAAAGGAGGGGAAATTAAATTTGAGTGAAATGTTTGAACCAAGCCCGGAACAGTTTGGTGTGTTCTGGGATTTTTTAATGCAGCCGGATGTTACGGATGTGGATTATAACGGTTCTGCCCTGTGGATCACGGATCTCAAAAAGGGTAAATACAGAGCAAAAGAAGCGGAAGAAAAAGTTACAGAAAACTTTTTAGATGCCTTTACGCATAACATTGCAAATTGTGTGGATGCACAGTTTAACAATGCAAATAAGGTATTAGAGGCAGACACAAAAGAACTTCGTATCAGTATCATCCATGATTCTGTGGCGGCAACCGGGACAAGCGTCTGTATCCGCAGATCACCCTGTCTGGTAAGAAACACGATTGATGGAATGTTAAAAAGTGATTTCTGTGAAGAAAAGGTGCTGCACCTGCTTTTAAATTGTGTGAAAGCGGGTATGAACTTTGTGTTTGGTGGGGAACCTGGAGCTGGAAAAACGGAAACAGCAAAGTTTTTTATGCAGTTTATTCCGAAAGAAAGCCGTGTGATCACGATTGAGGATTCCTTAGAGATCCATTATCCGGAAATTAATGCCGGAGCGGATGCCGTAGAGCTTCGTATAAAGGATAATTTTTCCTATACGGATGCGATCAAGGCGTGTTTAAGACAGAATCCGGCTTATCTGGTTTTGTCAGAGGCAAGGTCAACGGAAGTGACATCACTGTTGGAACAGTGGAGTACTGGTGTCAATGGATTTACAACGATCCATCTGGATGATGTGAAGAAGCTGCCAGACCGTATCCAGAGCATGATGAATAATGTAAATGATGCGAGACGTATGGAAAACAGGATTTACCGTTATGTAAATCTTGGACTTCTGATCCGGAAAGAAAATACACAGGATGGAGAGATCAAAAGATATTTAGATCAGCTTTGTTTTTATGCCAGGGAAGATCATGAAAACAGAATTTATATGCTGGTAGAGGATGGGGAACTTGTTTCAGAGGAGATACCGAAAGATATTCTTTTGAAATTAGAACGTGCTGGAATACAAGAACCGTTCTTTTGTGAAAGTTTTTACAGATACCGGAAGGAGGGCAGATAGTGGCAGGATTGAAAAAGACACGGATAAAAGAGAAAAAAGAGAGAAAGCAGATCAAAAAAGAAAACCGTGTGACGAAAAATCTGTTGCTTTTAAATCCGGGAAACCTTGCAAAAGAGGTTTATACATACGGATATCATTTTTCCTGGAAAACGCATTTATTTGTCATTGGTGCATGTATTGCCGGAATGGGAGTGATCGGCTTACTGTTTCAACTGAAATGGAAACTGCTTGTCATTGTGCTGATCGCCATGTTTTTGGCACTTCCGGCATTTATCCTTGACACTTATAAAAAAATGTATGAACAGAAACGTTTTGCAGATGCTGCCACTTACATGGAGCAGATGTTATATGCGTTCCAAAAAACAGGAAAAGTATTATCTGCCTTAAAAGAGGCAAGAGAGACATTTGAACCGGGACATATGCGGGATATTATGGATGAATCAATCGGACATCTTGAAGCGGGACATTCCTACAGTGAAAAAAGTGTTTTAAGGGAATCCTTAGACATCGTGGAAAAAGAATATGAGTGCCGCAAGATAAAAACACTGCATGAACTACTGATCAGTGCGGAGGAGTATGGAGGAAACGCGGATGATTCGATATCCCTGTTATTAAATGATGTGGAATTATGGAAACGCAGAGGTTACCTGCTTCAGGGAGAAAAGAAAAAAGCACATACAAACAATGTGGTATCCATTGTTGTGGCTACAGCCTTATGTGCCGGAACTTTATATGTGTTAAATGCACTTCCGGGTATCCTCAATATGGAAGCCCCTTACAATGTGCTTACAACAGGTCTGGTACAGGTCACATCTTTTGGGCTTCTTTTATGGATGATCTATGTATATGCAAGATCAGAAAAAACATTGACCAGGAACTGGTTGAAGGAAGAAGGTGGAAGAGACGAGGAATATGTACTGCGCAGTTATGAAAAAGCAATGAATTATGATGAGAAAAAGGAAATGAAAAGAAGCATGTTGTGGGCGGTTCCTTTTTTCGTGGCAGCGATATACTTTGCAGCAAAAGAATCCTGGATTGCAATACCGCTTTTTCTTGTTACAGCCATAATGTCACAGCAGCACAGGTTTGGCAGAAATATTGCGAGACGTGTGGTTTCGGAAGAACTCTATGCAGCATTCCCGGAATGGCTGATGCAGATGGCATTATTAATGCAGCACAGCAATGTACAGGTTTCCATCGCCAGATCGTTAGATGGAGCACCCAAAGTCCTGGTACCGGAATTAAATGCATTATTGCAGCGATTAAAAGAGCAACCGAATGCGTTAAGTTCGTATACAGATTTCTGCAAAAACTTTGATATTCCGGAAACAACCAGTTGCATGAAAATGCTGTATACAATTTCGGAAGCCGGTACAGGAGATGCAAAGGTGCAGATCCACAACCTTTTAGGACGGGTACAGGAAATGAGAAACCGTGCTGCAGAACGTAAAAATGAGCAGGCTTCTTTTAAAGTGCGGATGTTATATTCATATCCGGTATTTGGAGCTTCGGTAAAACTGCTTGGGGATCTGCTTGTCGGTATGATGTTTTTATTTGAAATGCTGTCAGAGGCGGGAGGAATGTAAATGAAGAATATAATCAATGCATTTACAACGTTGTTTTTTTATCTGCTCTGTGTTTTTGGCGCAGCGGCATTGTTGACGGCATCAGCGCAGACAGCGGCTGCCAAAGAGTATAAGGCAGACGTGATAACAGAGATCGAAAACAGTGATTTTAACCAGGCTGTGATCACAAGCTGTATCTCACAGGCACAGTCAGCAGGATATACACTTGCCGTAACGCCTTCTGCCAATGCGGAGGGAGAGACGGTGTCCGCAGATGTGGTGTTATCCTATAGTTATAAAATGCCGGTTTTTGGCATTGAGAAAACACATCAGACAAGGGGGATTGCAAGGTAGTGGAAGAGATTGTAGAACATCTTGGTGAAATGATAATGGAAGAAGTTCCGGCACTGGCAGTGCTTGCATTTTTAGTCAGTGTGTATATGGCTGCAACAGGATTTTAAGGATGGTGTTTTAAGTGGAAGAAATAGTAAAAGAACTTGGCGGAGGCATACAGGCAGGTGCATTGTCAGTGATAGCGCTTACGGTGATGTATAGTGTGTATACCGGATATTTTAAACAGATGGTAGAAACTTTTTTTACCAGGTTATGCGGTTAGGAGAAGAATGCTATGAAAGAGATCATAAAAGAACATGGCGGTGCGATGTTTACTGCCGCCGTAGTAATAAGTGTCCTTACGATCATATTTTCTGCCGTAACAGATTCTGATGGAAACCGTGGAATTGTAAAGATTATAGCGGCGCACATGGATACAGAAGGCATTGATTATAATGCGTATATAGACTATGGCGCGTATCAGTCGGAAATAGCGAAAGATGCACCGACGATTGAGTACCAGGGAACCGGCAGTCTTGTACTTGGAACAGTTCAGGTAGCAGATTATGTAAAAGCGCACGATTATAACGGACAGGAGCTTGCGGTAAAGCTTTTAAAATTCTGTGATTCTGATGGAAATGAACTGCCGGATCAGATGGATGCGGCAGCTGGAAAGATCACATTTGAATCTGCAGGAACGTATTCTTTTACGGTAAAGGCAACAGATTCCGGCAACCGGAAGACGACCGCAGTGATCCATGTTCCGGTCATGTAGAAAGGAAGATTATATGAAAATAATCATTAGGGCGATTGTCACGACCTGTATTGCCGGAGTGATCTTTTTAACGATCATGGCGGTGTCAGGGAGGATGAACAGGAGCATGGAATTAAAAAGCAATCTACCGTCTGCTGCAGAAGAGACGGCAGAAAATCTGTTAACAAAAAAGTATAATGTCACAGATAAGAATCAGCTGGAAGCTGATTTTTTAGAAACATTAGCTTATGCGATCGATTCAGATTCGGATATCCAGCTAAAAGTAAATGCTGCAGATACAGATAAGCAGCTTTTATCCGTTTCTGTGACAGAAGAATTTAAGCATCCGAATGGAAAGCCTGGAACCGTTTCTTATGACAGGACGGCGATCGTAAATAAACTTTCCAAGGAAGAACCGGAAGCATATAAAGTAAATTATTATCTGTCAGACGCGGATCCAGGCTATTATAAATGCTATACAGTTTTAAAAGATGATGTGATCCCGATTCCAAAGGATCCGGTAATGGAAGGAAAGACTTTTACAGGCTGGACAGATACAGATGGAAATACGCTCGATCCGGACATGACGATAACGCAAAATACAGACTGTTATGCAAAATGGAATTAAAACAGATAAAATAATAGGTATATAATAGGGAGCTGTCTTAAACGGATAGCTTCTTTTATTCCAATATAATATTGACATTTCTATAGCTTTTCCTAAAAGAAAAAAATTCGTGAAATCTTTTCTTTTATTCCATCGAAAATAAAAATTGCATGTCTTATACTAGGCAGGTGTAAGACATGTACATTGACAACTGAATATTTTGTGCAAATTGGAGAAAATAAAAAATATTTACAGCAGTTAAAAAGAGAAAAAAATGAGTTATCCACAAGAGAAAAATATGCATATGGGTTGTCCCCGAAAAACATGAGCAATAATAAAATGTATCACAAATATCAGGGAAAAAGCTGGATTTTGGGGCAATAAGTGGCAGTTATCCACAAAAAAATGGATTGGCAAAATGACGAATACATGCATAACTCTGATTTGATTTTTAATCGCATGACGTTTATAATAAAGAAAAGGAAAACAGATATAGTATACTGATCAAGGCAGCCGAAAGGACGGCTTTACCACTTAGATCTGCTCCGAGATTCGGAGAAAGGGGTGGTAGCATGGTTACATATAGTGACTTGTTCACATTTGTTATTATGATATGTGCCATCATAACGCTTGTCAGAAGTGTCAGAAATGATACCCATGATAAGACAAAAAAATAACCGTCCAGCTCCCTGACAAGATCTGACGGTTATTTCATGTAACTAAAGATTTATATATGCCGGAGCAGATAGGTATTTGCTTATCACCCGGCTGTCTTGATAGGTATATTATAAAAGTTTCCAATTCGTTTGTCAACGTCGTAAGTAAAAGAATCAAAAATAAAAGATAAAGGAGAATCGAAGTTATGAGAGAAAGAGGAAGAAAGAACAGAACCAGTGCCGCAATGCTGGCAGGATGGAAAAAAGCAGTCGTATTGATGCTTGCACTTATCGTGTGTATCAGCAGCGTTGTAGTACCGCAGCCGGAAGAGGTATCGGCAAAACAGGCAGCATATCTGGATTACTATGGCAAAGATAAGCCCAAAAATCAAATCGTGTTTGCAACATCGGATGATGCCAAATGGCATAAAGCAAATGAAGGCTGCTGTAATGTTTCCAAAAACAATGGAACATACAATCATTATCACTGCATGAAAAAGAAAACTGTTTATGCAGGAGAGAAGTTCACGATTGTTCCGGTTGCCATGTTTAAAAATGGAGTGGTGGTAGGATCAAAAAACAGTAAAGACGGTATCAAATCCGGTGAACTGAAATACAAATCCTCGAACACCAGCATTGCAACAGTAAATGCAAAGGGTGTTGTGACAGTAAAGAAAAAAGGAAAATGTAAGATCACTGTGACATCCATCTATGATTCCAAGGTAAAAGGAACATTGAGTCTGACTGTAAGCAAAGGAAAGCAGAAAGCAAAGATCACTTTAAAAGAGAAAAAAGCATCCATCGTTGTCGGAAAGACAACCACTATCAAAGTAAAATCATTTAAAGGGATCAGCAATAAGAACATTGCCTTTTCTTCCAGTGACAAAAAAGTTGCGACGGTATCATCCAAAGGAAAAGTAACCGGCAAGAAAGCAGGAAAGGCAACGATCACCGTAACTTCCCTGATCAATAAGAATGTCAAAGCAAAGTTTACCATAACCGTAAAAACGGCGGATATGATTGATACGGACTATTCCGAGAAAGGAAAAGGTAAGATCGTACTTGCGGAAAACAGCGTAACTTTATATCCGGAAAAATCTTTCCATAAGATTTATGATCATTGTGGAGATGCAGAGACTCTTGAATATTATGAGAATGTGGCAAACATAAGACAGCATTTTATTGGAGAGCAGATCTTAGCACAGAAAGAAAAGTACGGGCAGGCGCAGATCCGGGTAAAGAGCATTACCGGAGTAAAGAGCAGTGCTGTTTCCTATAAGTCCAGCAATACAAGCGTGGCATCCGTTTCTTCCACCGGTTTTGTGACACCGAAAAAGGTGGGAACTGCAACGATTACAGTTACGTCAAAAGCCAATAAGAAAGTCCAGGCGAAATACAAGGTAACGGTTAAGAAAAACGACATGGTGCTGGCAGTTGGATTTGATATGTATGATAATATCAAGTACTATGTGAAGAAAAATGATGATGGAACAGTTGAAAAACAGTGGGTACCTCTTAATAGAGAGATGTTTTCGGCTACCAAGAACGTAGCCACAGCAAATTCAGATGATATAGGATTTACGGTAACAAGTAGTAACGAGAATGTTTTAAAAATTAATGCTGATGACGATTTGGAAGTAAGAGGAAAGGGAAGTTCAATTATAACCATAAAAACGGTAGATGGGCGCTGGAGCTATTCCTGGAAAGTAACTGTTAGTGATAAGCCGACATCTTTTGCTGAATATAGTACAGGGTTTAGGACAGGAAAAGGTATTGATGAAGCTTTTGAAAAGGATGGCTGGGTAACAAAACTTTAAACAGCAAGGAAAATTTAATAAAGTAGATGGCAGTCTATTATAGGCTGCCACAGAAAAGTGAACTGCTTGGCATCTGATTACCTTGCAGTTCATTTTTTATTATTACGGTATTTTCAAAATGAAAATATAAATTACACATGACAAAAAAGTCGAAAGGAGATTTATGAGAAACAGGATAACACAATTAAGCAGATTTTTACTGCTCTGTGCAGTAATGTTTCTGGTCACCATGATTCCGCAGAGTGTGAAAGCGATCACGGTAGAAGAAGCAGGAGAAGTCTATATGACGGATTCACAGGCGGGGGCAGGACAACCGCTGTATGGACGGTTGAATATCAACTATACCGGAAATACGAACTATGATACATGGGCTTACGATATTGTTACAAACTATAACACCTATGACAGTGAAAAAGACCAGTATAAAGCCGCTGAAACGGTATTGAAAAAAGCAGATAACTCCGTGATTGGAAAGAAGATCAAAAACAACAGATCCGCAAAGCTGACAAAGTCAGAAGGTGCGGATGGGACGATCCGTGCAGCATATCTGGTATGGCAGGCAAGGACAAGTATAGACAGGTCAACAAAGGATGCGAAAGCACTTGCAAAATCAGAAATCGCTTTTGTACTGCCGGATGGAACGGCAAAACTGATAAAGGCACAGTATGCAACTTATGATAACAGGTCAATTGATTATAAAAACCAAAACAAAGAGGAAGGAGTGAGGCAACAGTACACCTTCGTAAACATGTATGCGGATGTGACGGATATCATTAATAAAAGCAGCAAGATCTATGGAACGTATTCGGTATTCAACATTCCGTATTATGAGCATATCGGCGGTGGCGAGGGCGCCGGTGGATGGCAGCTGATCATTGTGGAAAACTGTGATATGTCAGTTCCGATGAGGGCAGTGCGTCTTAGAATGTCTGCGGATTTTAATATTGATGATGTTTCAAAACACGATGGAGAATGGGTAGAGAAAGATATCAAGACCGGAATGCTTACGAGTATAAAGTCAAAGGCATATAAGGCAAATGATAAAGAGCCGTTAACTGGACAATATCTGATGGTTTTTGTAGAGAGCAGTAACAAGATGTCCTCATTTAAAAAAAATAATCTGTATGCACAGAAACCGTCTGAAAAATTTGCAAAGGATAAATTGATTTTAAAATTGTCAGAGGGAATAACTCCATTTTTGTCAATCAATGGATGGCCTTTATACGATAAAGCAACGACAACAAAGGGAGATTTGGTTGATTTTACAATTCCCAAAGAGAGTACACAGCCTGCCTATGCAAATAATAAATACACGCTGCAGACCAATACAGGGGATGAAACACACTGGGTTACCATGTTTGTGACAGGTATTGCGATGGATATTTCGGATAACTTTGCAGAAGGAGAACAGATTACAACAGTAAAGAGCCCGACAACAGCTACCGTTTCACAGAAGATTACTAATAAAACCTTACAGTCTAAGACGGGATATTACAATGGAAAACTGGTTGTTACATTAGACGAAGCATTAACTCCGACGAATACAAAACCAAAACTCACGGTTTATAATAAGGAGGCTGATAAAACAACTACGATCACAGGAGTTTGGAATGCAAAAGAGCATACTGTAACGTTTTCCGTTGATACGCAGGGAAAAAGAGGAACCGGCTATGAAGATAGTAAATTTGTAAATCCAAGCAAAGGAAGTTATATCAGTTACAGCATCGACTGTACATATGAAAAAAATTCCGGAAAAGAGGAATTTAAGAATGGATCTAAACTGTCCGGAGATCTAAGATCGCAAAATGTTGCAACAGGTACTACCATTGATGACATATTATCGAAAGAATCGACAGGAATTCCAATTTATGTACTCACTGTCAAAATCGACAAAACTGCTACAAACAAAGCGGTAACGGATGTATATATAAGAGCAAGCGGTAAGGCTGCTAAGGCAGTTGAAAATATAAAAGCGGCTGCTCCAGATGCAGGAGGTACAGTAAACAGTAGCAGCACGGTATCTGGTGATTATTATATGGCATCGTATGAGGTGTCGTGCGGTGCAACAATTATTACAACACCAACTTTCAACACCGGTTATCAGTTCAGCAAATGGACGGATCTCAATGAAAAGACCAACGCGTCCAAAGACCGCGATGTAACATCGGACTTGGTAAATGATAAGACCTATGCCTATGAAAGAAGCATGCCGGCCTGTAACCTTACGCTGACACTTACCGGCATCGGGGAGCCTTATGAAGTCCGTTATTACATAAACG
>ERZ773216.1927-NODE-1927-length-22533-cov-6.203532_pt1 | contig 22533 bp, 19 predicted proteins | sample MGYA00511259_ERZ773216 | MGnify/ENA primary metagenome ERZ773216 (study PRJEB29015, sample SAMEA2737764) | human gut metagenome | biome: human gut; feature: human-associated habitat; material: faeces | place: China | collected 2012 ... | reverse complement strand
AGGATGCGCGGAAACATTGATTTCTTGCGGGATCATGCCGCGAATAAAAGTTGTCCCGTTTGCCTATAATAGCAATAACAAAACGGTGCAGGCGGGATGACATTATGAAAAAACAGATCAGAGAGCAGGACATTTATTATTTTGATTCCGGTGAGCAGGAAGATACCGCGCTGTGTGCCGGCATGCTCCGCCAGATGATCGTGGAGATCATGCGGAGGGAGAATCGGAAAGGTGTCCTGCTCTTTTGCATTGGTACAGATCGCTCCACAGGAGACAGTCTGGGACCACTGATCGGGCATAAACTGAAAAGGGCGGGACTGAAAGACCGCCGGATAACAGTAGTGGGGACATTGGACAGCCCGGTTCATGCCATGAATCTGGAACAGGCAATTTTTATGGTACAGCACTGTTATCCGGATCATGTGATCGTGGCGGTGGATGCATCGGTCGGTCAGACAGAGCATGTGGGCTGCATTACCCTGGGGAAGGGAGCGCTCCGGCCGGGGCTTGGCGTATGCAAGGAACTACAGGAAGTGGGAGATATCTTTATTACCGGCATTGTGGGAGGATATGGAAATTATGATCCGCTGATGCTGCAGAGCGTACGGCTTTCTGTGGTGATGCAGATGGCAGATTCCATCTGCGAGAGCATCCGCCAGGCATTGTTGCCGGAATTCCATACTTTTTGTCGAAGAGTTTTTTGAGCTGAGTGACCGAAAATGACAAATTATATGGGTACCCCCGTGTTATGATGCAGCAAATGGCCGTGGACAGGCGGGAAACTGCCTGAACAAGCGGTTACAAACATCATGCAGCGGGGTGAAATTATGGGTGAACTTTACAATCCGTATCCGAAACTGCCAAAGAATATCCGGCAGATCGGGGAACGGGATCAAGTGGTTAAGCTTTATATCGAAGATTATGTCAATACATATCTGAAACGATTGTATCCGGCCGGCGGACAGGATCTGCGGGTCGGATTGCTGCTGGGCGAAATCCGGACAGAGGACGGGATACCGTTTCTGTTTATCGACGGAGCCATGGAGATGGAGCAGGTGACTCGGGATGGGGAGAAGGTGGAATTTACCGAGGAGGCCTGGAAGAAAGCCTATCAGGTTATGGAGCAGATGTTTCCGCACCGCAGTGTGCAGGGATGGTTTCTGTGCGGTGCGCCTGGCTGTGCGTTGAGTCCCCTGGATTACTGGAAGCAGCACGGCCAGTATTTTTCCGGGAGGAATCAGCTGATGTATTTAAATTCCGGTCTGGAAGGGGATGAGGCAATCTACACGGCCTCGGAGGACGGATTTTATAAGCTGAGGGGCTATAGCATCTATTATGAGAGAAACCAGATGATGCAGGATTACATGGTTTCTAGGAAGGATGCGCGGCGTGTGGAAAGCGGGACGCGGGATGTGGTGATCCAGGATTTTCGTGACCGGATGGAGGAGCGCAAACAGAGCGTGGGACATGCCCGTTCAACCATTGGACTTCTGGGAGGTACCTGCAGTGTACTGGCGGTTCTGGTGCTGGCCGGCGGCATGATCATATTTGGAAATTACCGGAAAATGAGAGATATGGAGAGTGTGATCGCTTCTGCTCTGCCGTATTCCTACACAGGGCAGAAAAACAGCGGAGAACTTGAGGTGGAGTCCGTGCCGGGTGAGGTGTATCCGACACTGGCAGACATTGTGATCGATCCGGCCGGCGGAAATGGTGAGAGCGGAGCGGCAGACAGCAGTGCGGCCGAGAGTGAAGCACAGGAAAGTGCGGATGCAGCAGGTGAAGCAGCTGGGAGCAGTGCAGAGAAAAACGGCACATTTCAAGGCGGAAACGCGGGCGCCTCGGCAGATGCGGCGGATGCAGCGCCTGCGGCAGCAACAGTACAGATCCCGTCCGATGCCGTAAAGTATGTGGTCCGGGATGGGGAAACATTGTACAGCATCTGTATGGAACGGTATCATAGTATGGCACAGATTTCACAGATCTGCGCGTGGAACGGACTGGCAGACGAGAATCACATTTCCGTAGGGCAGGAGTTGTATCTTCCGGCGAAATGATGTATACTGAATTTATATATCCTTCACTGTTGGAGGCAACGGAAAGGCTATGTTAGGAGACAAAAGAGATGAGTGATTTCAGCTCCATGAGCAGAGAAAGTAAGAAAGATAAGCTGCGCAGACAGATCGTCAGTCCGCAGCAGCCCGCATGGAACGCTGAACCGGAAGAAGACAGTGAAGCGGTGGTGCGCAGGGCTCATAACCGGGTACTGCGTCACCGATGGATCCTCGTATTACTGGTACTGCTGTTGATTGCCGCAGGCGCGGCTGCCTGGTTCTTTTATCAGCGCAATTACCGCTATTCCGGTTATGAAACAGCATGGCAGGTGGATTTAAACGAGGGAAGCCTTGTGGGCTACGAGAGCTTTGGAACGAATGTTTTAAAATACACGAAGGACGGTGCTTCTTACCTGGACAACCGGGGACGCACAGTCTGGACAGAGAGCTATGAGATGAAATCTCCCATCATTTCCGTAAAGGGAGATTACGCAGCCATTGCGGATATGCAGGGCAACAGCATTTACATATGCAATACAGACGGAACACTGGGGCAGGCAACAACGGTGCTTCCCATCAGTAAGGTGGCAGTATCCGGGACCGGTGTTACGGCTGCTGTGCTGGAAGATTCTGCTTCCAGCTATATCACATTTTTTCAGAAAGACGGCACTTCCCTGGATATCACCGTTAAGACCAACATGTCGGGAGACGGCTATCCGCTTGATATCGCATTGTCAGATGACGGCACCCAGCTGATGAGCTCCTTTGTTTATCTGCAGGGCAGTGAACTGAAAAACCGTGTGGTATTTTACGACTTTTCCGAGATCGGAAAGAATGTGCCGAACCGTCTGGTGGGCGGCTTTGATGACGAATTCCAGGGGGATATGGTACCAAGGGTAACCTATATGGGAAATCCATATTCCTGTGCGTTTTCCGGCAAGGCCTTAACCTTTTTTTCTTCCAGAAACCTGGCGTCACCGGAGCTGGTGGAGCAGAGGAACATTGAGGAGCGGATCGACAGTGTATTCTACTCCGATGAGTATGCGGCAGCCATTGTCCGCAATACCAACGGAGAATACGGAAGCCGCCTGGAGGTTTACAAAAAGGACGGTACCCATGTGCTGAGCAAGGAATTCAATTTCGAATATACCCATGCAGATTTTGACGGAGATCTGATCATCCTGTACAATGAAGATTCCTGCAGGATTTATAATATGAGCGGAACAGAAAAATTTGATGCAACGTTTGATTTTCCTGTTTCGAAGATCAGAAAAGGACGGTTCCCGGGAACACTGGTGGTAACCGGTCCGCAGCAGATGCAGGAGCTGAAGCTGCGTTAGCAAGTATGCAATACAAAATTATACAATACCAGGAGGTCTCACCAATGAACACTATCGATACCATGTCTGTGAACGCAATCCGCGTATTATCCGCAGATGCGATCCAGAAAGCAAAATCCGGTCATCCGGGTCTTCCGTTAGGCAGTGCTCCGGCAGCATATGAACTCTGGATGAACCACATGAACCACAATCCGGCAGATCCGCAGTGGGCAAACCGCGACCGCTTTATTTTATCCGGCGGTCATGGCTCCATGCTGTTATATTCCCTGCTCCATTTATTTGGATACGGTGATCTGTCTAAGGAAGATCTGATGAATTTCCGTCAGTTAGGCTCCAAGACAGCAGGTCATCCGGAGTATGGACACACCGTTGGTGTTGAAGCAACGACCGGACCATTAGGTGCCGGCATGGGTATGGCAGTCGGTATAGCAGCAGCAGAAGCACATCTGGCAGCTATCTTCAACAAAGAGAATTATCCGGTCGTTGACCATTACACTTATGTTCTGGGCGGCGACGGCTGTATGATGGAAGGCATTTCCTCCGAGGCATTCTCCCTGGCAGGAACCCTGGGCCTTTCCAAGCTTATCGTATTATATGATTCCAACCGCATCTCCATCGAGGGAAGCACCGATATCGCATTTACCGAGAATGTACAGGAGCGCATGGCTGCATTTGGTTTCCAGACTCTGGACGTTGCAGACGGCAACAACCTGGAGGAGATCGGCAAAGCCATCGAAGAGGCAAAAGCGGATACCACCCGCCCGTCCTTCATCACCATCCATACCCAGATCGGTTATGGCTGCCCGGCAAAACAGGGCAAGGCAAGTGCGCATGGCGAGCCTTTAGGCGAAGAGAATATCGAAGCTATGAAGGATTTCCTGGGATGGCCGTCCAAAGAGCCGTTCTATGTGCCGCAGGAGGTGTATGACCACTATGCAAAGGCAGCAGAGGAAAAGGCTGAGACTGAGGCTGCATGGAATGTGATGTTTGCTGCATATTGCCAGGAGTACCCGGAGATGGAAGCACTCTGGAACCAGTATTACGGAGACACGGACGAGCTTGCAAAGGCACTTATGGAGGACGATTCCTTCTGGGCAAACAGCGAGAAGGCTGAGGCAACCCGTAACCTGTCCGGTAAGATCATCAACAAGTTAAAAGACCGCATGCCGAACCTGATCGGCGGCTCTGCTGACCTGGCTCCGTCCAACAAGACCAACATGAGCGATGCAGGAGATTTCTCCAAGGCAGATTACGCTGGCAGAAATATGCACTTTGGTGTTCGTGAGCTGGCTATGACGGCAATCGGAAACGGTATGATGCTGCATGGCGGCCTGCGGACCTATGTATCCACCTTCTTTGTATTCAGCGATTACACCAAGCCGATGGCACGTCTGTCTGCCCTGATGAAGATGCCGTTAACCTTCGTCTTCACTCACGACAGCATTGGTGTAGGCGAGGATGGACCGACCCACGAGCCGATCGAGCAGCTGGCTATGTTCCGCGCAATGCCGAATTTCCATGTATTCCGTCCGTGTGACGCAACTGAGACGGCAGCAGCCTGGTACAGCGCAGTTACCTCCAAGACCACCCCGACCGCACTGGTACTGTCCAGACAGAACCTGGCTCCGATGCCGGGAAGCTGCAAGGATGCCTTAAAGGGCGGCTATGTGATCGATGACTGTGAGGGAACCCCGGATCTGATCCTGATCGCGTCAGGATCTGAGGTAGAGCTTTCTGTAAAGGCAAAAGAGATCCTGGCAGCAGAGGGCAGAAAGGTACGTGTTGTATCCATGCCGTGTATGGATCTGTTTGAGGAGCAGTCCGCAGAATATAAGGAGTCCGTACTTCCGAAAGAAGTCCGCAAACGTGTTGCCGTAGAGGCACTGAGCGACTTTGGCTGGGGCAAGTACGTTGGTCTGGACGGCGCATGCGTGACTATGACCGGTTTCGGTGCAAGCGGTCCGGCAGCACAGCTTTTTGAACACTTTGGATTTACTGCAGAGCATGTTGCTGATGTAGCACGCAGCCTGTAAGATCTTATAAAAGAAACATGCAGCCCGTACCGCCCGGCAGATTTTTCTGCCGGGCGGTGTGGGTATCGGGAAGGAGAACGGCATGCACGAAAGCGAAAAGAAATGTATTGGTATTGACGTGGGGGGAACCTCCGTTAAGATTGGTTTATTTGAGACAGATGGTACCCTGCTGTTTAAGTGGGAGGTTCCGACCAGAAAGGAAGAGGGAGGCCGCTATATTTTAGAGGATGTGGCAGCTTCCATCCGGGAAGTCCTTATGGAAAAGGAAATCCACCTTTCTGACATTCTGGGAGCAGGACTTGGTATTCCGGGACCGGTCATGCCGGATGGCTATGTGGAGGTCTGCGTGAATCTGGGCTGGCGGAATGTAAATCCCCAGAAGGAACTCAGTGCCATGCTGGATGGAATTCCGGTCCGGAGCGGAAATGATGCCAATGTGGCAGCCCTGGGTGAAATGTGGCGCGGCGGCGGTATGGGCTTTACCGATATTGTCATGGTAACCTTGGGAACCGGCGTGGGCGGCGGCATTATTATTGATGAGAAGATCATTGCCGGAAAGCATGGACTGGGCGGTGAAATCGGTCATATCCATGTACGCGATGAGGAGTGGGAGCACTGCAACTGCGGTGGTGTAGGCTGTGTGGAACAGATTGCCAGTGCAACCGGTATCGCCAGAGAGGCGAGACGCCGCATGGCAGGAGAGGAGACTCCTTCTGTACTTCGCCAGTATGGTGACGCAGTAACAGCGAAGGATGTTCTGGATGCAGCAAAGGCCGGGGATGAGCTGGCGCTCTCCGTGGTGGAGACGGTGGGCCGTTATCTGGGCGTGGCTCTGGCAGGCATTGCCATGACGGTAGATCCGCAGATGTTTGTCATTGGAGGCGGTGTGTCAAAGGCAGGTCAGTTTTTAATTGATATCATCGACAAATATTATCAGCACTATTCTCCTATTTCACAGAATAAGGGCGTGATTGGCCTGGCAAAACTGGGAAATGATGCGGGAATTTACGGAGCAGCCCGTCTGGTGCTTGGTTAAGGATACATGTATTAAAAAAAGAAATGCCCGGAGCAGGATTGCTCCGGGTAAACTCTTGCAAAACCGCGCAAAATCAGATAAAATGAGGAGACCCCGGTGGACTTTCGTCCAGCCGGGGCAATTATGAAAAATCTATGTGCAATTTGACTGCTTCATCAAGTTACAACCGTTTTCTTAAGACATTTTCAGTATAGAAAATAATTGTGAATAAATTATGAACGGCACATGAACAAAATGTAAAATATAGTGCAAAATCCATAATTATATTTCGCGGAGAAATGATTCTTTGTGAAAATAGCAAAAGAGATTTCGGCAAGCACCAACAAGAGGAGGACATTATGTCAGAAGAGAGAAAAAGACGGACGATCGTAATCGGACATAAGAATCCGGATACCGATTCTATCTGTTCCGCAATCTGCTACGCAGCATTGAAATCTAAGATCACCGGAAATGAATATGTGGCAGGCCGCGCCGGTCATGTAAATGAGGAGACCCAGTATGTACTCAACTACTTTCATGTAGAGGCTCCGCAGCTGATTGAGAGTGTAAAGACCCAGGTTAAGGATATTGAGATCCGCGCGACCAAAGGCGTAGACCGCAATATTTCCTTAAAGAAGGCATGGAACCTGATGCAGGATGCCCATGTTGTGACTCTGCCGGCAGTCAGCGAGAAAGGGGTTCTGGAGGGCCTGATCACAGTTGGTGATATTACAAAATCCTACATGAACGTGTTAGACAGCAGTATCCTGTCCAAGGCACATACGCAGTACAAGAACATTCTGGAAACTCTGGAAGGCGCCATGGTCGTGGGCGACGAGAATGATTATTTCGCTCAGGGTAAGGTACTGATCGCAGCGGCAAACCCGGATATGATGGAGTATTATATCTCAGAGCATGATCTGGTTATCCTGGGCAACCGTTATGAGTCCCAGCTGTGTGCCATCGAGATGGAGGCAGACTGCATCATCGTCTGCGAGGGCGCCGCAGTTTCCATGACCATCCGCAAGCTTGCGCAGGAGCATGGCTGCACGGTCATGACCACTCCGTACGACGCGTATACTGCTGCCCGCCTCATCAACCAGAGTATGCCGATCGGTCATTTCATGAAGACTGAGGACCTCATCACCTTTGAGGACAGCGACTGCATCGATGATGTGAAAGAGGTTATGGCAAGCAAGCGTCATCGTGATTTCCCGGTTCTGGACAAGGACGGTAAGTACCTGGGCATGATCTCCCGCAGAAATTTGCTTGGTGCAAAGGGAAAGCAGATCATCCTGGTAGATCACAATGAGAAGAATCAGGCCGTAGATGGTCTGGAGAATGCAGACATCCAGGAGATCATTGACCACCATAAATTAGGTACCGTAGAGACTATCTCACCGGTATTCTTCCGCAATCAGCCGGTGGGATGTACCGCAACCATCGTTTATCAAATGTACCATGAGAACAATGTAGAGATCGATAAGGCAACCGCAGGCATGCTGTGCAGTGCTATCATCTCCGATACCCTGTTATTCCGTTCTCCGACCTGCACCCCGATCGATAAAATGGCAGCAACTGAGCTGGCAAGGATTGCCGAGATCGATATGGACCGCTATGCAGCCGACATGTTCTCAGCAGGAAGCAACCTGCGCGGCAAGAGCAATGATGAAATCTTCTATCAGGATTTCAAGCTGTTCAATTCCGGTAAAACCAGTTATGGTGTAGGCCAGATCAGCTCCTTAAATGCAGATGAGCTGGTAGAGTTAAAGGAGCGTCTGCTTCCGTTCTTAAAGAAGCCCCACGAGGAGCACGGCGTGGATATGATCTTCTTCATGCTGACCAATATCCTGACCGAGTCTACCTCCCTGCTTTGCGAGGGCGAGGGTGCAGAAGCGCTCATCCGCACTGCATTCCATATGGAAGAAGCCGGTGCTGACGATGAAGCGAATGTGGTAGAGCTTCCGGGCGTGGTATCCAGAAAGAAACAGCTGATTCCGTCCATCATGATTGCCTGCGAGAACTAAGAGGAGAAAAATATGGGAAAACAGAGCTGGCGGGGCGGCAACATGCTGTACCCGGTACCGGCCGTGATGGTAAGCTGCGCACGGCCCGGTGAAAAGCCAAATATCATAACGGTAGCCTGGGCCGGAACCGTCTGCTCTGCCCCGGCTATGCTTTCTATTTCCGTGCGGAAAGAGCGCTATTCTTACGACATTATCAAAGAGACCGGCGAATTCGTGGTCAATCTGGTGACAAAGGATCTGGTGTTTGCCACCGACTACTGCGGCGTAAAATCCGGCCGTGATACAGATAAGTTCCAGGAGATGAAGCTGACACCGCTTCCATCTCAGCATATCAGCGCACCGGGCATTGCGGAGAGTCCGTTAAACCTGGAGTGTAAAGTGAAGCAGGTGGTGGAGCTTGGAAGCCATGACATGTTCATTGCGGAGATTCTGGGCGTAACGGTGGATGACCGTTACATGGATGAGAAGGGAACCTTCCATTTAAATGACGCAAAGCTGGTCAGCTACTCCCATGGAACGTATTTTGAACTGGGAGAGAAGATCGGAACCTTTGGATATTCGGTACGGAAAGACAGCAAAAATAAAAGCAAACGTTCCGATACAGCGAAGCACACACGGAGGAAAGCAAAATGAAATCAAACATTACATTGGTAGGCATGCCGGCATCCGGTAAGAGTACCATCGGCGTTCTGCTGGCAAAACGCCTTGGCTATTCATTTGTAGATGTGGATATCGTGATTCAGGAAAAAACCGGCCAGCTTTTAAAAGAGATCATTGCGGAGCGCGGAACCGAAGGGTTCTTAAAGGTCGAGGAAGCAGTGAATGCAGAGCTGGAGACAGAGCGTTCCGTGATCGCTCCGGGCGGCAGCGTGATCTACGGCCCGAAGGCCATGGAACACCTGCATGAAATCAGCACAGTCGTGTACTTAAAGCTGAGCTATGAGGACGTAAAGCAGCGCCTTGGCGACTTAAAAGACCGCGGAGTAGCCTTAAAGGACGGCATGACCCTGTTGGATCTCTACAATGAGCGCGTGCCGCTTTATGAAAAGTATGCGGACGTGACCATTGACGAGACCGGAAAGGCACTGGGCACCTGTGTAGACGAACTCCGTAAGATCATGGAACAGCGGATGGAGAACGGCGAGCTGGCTAGATAATAAATTTACTCCAGCATTCGGACAGCCGTTCCAGGGAAAAAGCCGCGTTTGCGGGACTGGTGGAAGGACAGAGCGCAGCCGGACGCCCGGTAACCGGTTCGCAGTAGCGTCTGTAAAGCCGGAATGCGGTGCCGCCGTTGGCAATAATCGTCTGGATATTGGCTGCTTTTAAAATCCGGCTGATGTCTGCGGGAACAGCATTTTTAATACTGCTGTCACTGGATCCTTTGATATCACAGGATGTGATGACATCCCAGAGAGCAAGACCATGTGTGAGAAGCATGGTCTTTTTTTCGTCTATGGACTGGGGAACTGGAACCTCCAGAAGCTGAGCCATGAGCTTCCAGAAACGGTTCTGCGGATGACCATAGTAGAACTGGTTCTCCCGGGATTTTACGGAAGGGAAGCTTCCGAGGATCAGAATGCGGGAGTGTTCATCGAAGACCGGCTCAAAGGTGTGCTGGACGTGGGTGTAGCCTGGTGGAAGCGGAGTCATATTTGGATTCATGAAAACCTTCTTTCTGCGGGAACTTTCGCTCAGAAAACCCGCTGTGGTTTGTGTATTGCAGGAACTGTAACGTCTGCCCTTAACTGTATGCTTTTTTCACCGGGAAGTCAATATCATAGGTTTGAAGCCGTACAGCCTTCTTTTTTTTCGTCGGATCCTGTGTTATACTCATATGTAAAAATGATGTTCATGCAGCGCATGAATAAGAAAAACGGTACTGACATTGTGTGTGAACAGTAACAAAAAACGGATTGGGAAAGGGGCTTGGAGTCATGGAACAGGATGAGAAACAGACGGCGGTGGCAGAACTTCTGGAAGATTTTTCAGAGGAACAGCTCTGGGCGTGCATCGTGGCGTTTCAGGGAGAGCCGCTTCGGACCATGTCCGGGCTTCCGTATTCCTACACATTAAAGGAAGGAAAACATGGCGGCCTTACAAAAGAACTCTGGGTGGACCGGCGGGAGAACAGCAAGTCCATCACATGGAGCTCAGTCCGGATGGCGTTCCAGAATGTGCTGAAGATGAAGGAAAGCCTTTCGGAAGGTGAAAAGCCCTATGTGAAGCGGCCAAAAGCACTGGGAGACATCCGCGGGGTATCTTATATCTATCCGCTGTTTGACCGGTTCGGCCTGATCGAGACAGACCCGGACAAGGGAGAAAACAATGGAGTACAGATGTGCCTGCAGCTGGAGGAAGCTTCTGCTCACAGCGAAGCAGAAGAAAATACAGAAGGTGAGATAGCAAGATGAACTTAAAGGAGCAGCAGTATGTATGTACCCTGGCGCACTGCCAGAGTCTTTCCCGGGCGGCGGAGGAGCTTTTTATCTCTCCCTCGGCGCTGAGTGTCTATATCAGCAACATGGAAAAATATCTGGGAGTCCGGCTGTTTGAGCGGACCGGAAGAGGCAAAGCGTTTGTACTGACTTCTATCGGGGAAGAGTACGTGGTGCGGGCGGAGAAAATGCTGGAGCTGAAGGCTGAGTTTGACGGGCTGGTGGAGAATGAACTGCATAAAAGCCATCCGGCTATCCGTGTGGGGATCCAGAAGCGCAGGGCGATTTCTGTGGTTCCGGAGGCGCTCCGGCGTTTTATGGAACGCTACCCGGACGTGGATGTGATCTTCCGGGACGGCACTCTGGGAGACCTGACTCGTATGTACCGGGAGGGAAATGTAGACTTTATGATTTCCATTTTCCGGGATGAACTGCCGGATGCCGTATATCAGGAGATTGCGATGGAGCAGGTGCTTGTGGCGCTTCCGGATACCCATCCGGCCATCCAGTATGCCTATTCGGTGGAGGGCGACCGGTTTTTGCATCTGGATATGCGCCATCTGGACCGGGAGACCTTTATCGTTCCGATGCAGAATCAGAGCATGCGCAGGACCGCAAACCATATCCTGGAGCAGGCCCATATCCGGCCTGGGCGGATTGTGGAGATTGGCCACTTCGACGTGATTATGAGCATGGTGAATCAGGGGCTGGGAATCGGGTTTAACCGTCTGGGCTATATTCAGGATATGCAGAAGTTTGACCATGTGCGGTATTTCCTGATTGACCGAGAGGCGTATCAATCCAGTCTGGTGTTGGTTTATCGGAAGGGCCATGTGATCTCGGACTGCGAACAATATCTGATGGACATTATGATTGATATTCTGCACGATAAATATTGACTTTATTTGACAAACAATTCAAAAAATTTAAAACTGCTTTAAGAAAAACAAAATGGAAAAAAGCCACTATAACTGTTATACTTTAAAACAATAAAGTTTAACAGGAGGTGGCTTTTGGTATGAGTACCAAGAAAAAGTTTCGAGTACCGCACAGCTTTGTGATCGTATTTTCTATTATCATCGCTGCTGTGCTTTTAACCTGGATCATTCCGGCCGGTGAGTATGCCCGCGTGGAAAATGCGGATGGCATCAAGGTCATTGATCCGACCCAGTTTAACTACATTGCGAGAACTCCGGTCAATCCGCTACTGATCCCGATGTACATTGTTAAGGCATTCATCAAACGTGTGGATATCATGCTGGTTATCTTATTCTCCGGCGGCGCGTTCCACATGCTGACCCAGTCCGGCGCACTGCAGGCAGTGATCGCAAAGCTGGCAAAGAAATTCTCCAACAACCTGTATGTGTTCATTCCAATCCTGACCCTGATGTTTGGTCTGATCTGTACCACCCAGGCTGTAAACATGTTCATTGCGTTTGCTCCGGTTATGGTAATGCTGGCGCTGGCAATCGGACTTGACTCCATCACGGGTGCTGCCATCATCCTGCTTGGCGGCGCGATTGGATTCTCCACCGGTACCTTAAATCCGAATACCACGGTTGTTGCGCAGAAAATCGCAGAGCTTCCGCTGTACTCCGGTATTGGATACCGCTGGGTATGTTTCGCGGTTTACTATGTCATCACCAATATCTTCCTGGTTCGCTATGCGTTAAAGATCAAAAAAGACCCGACCAAGAGCCCGATGTATGATCTGGATCAGAACAGTGAGCTTCGCGCAGGCGGCGGTCTGGAAGATTTCGGCACTATCGATACCCGCAAGGTATTAAACATCATTGCCCTGGTTGTTTCTCTGGGTGTAGTTATTTACGGAAGCATCAAGTTTGGCTGGGATATGCCGGAGATGGCAGCGATGTTCATCTGGCTGGCAATCGTAGTTGGCATCATTTCCGGATTTGATTCGGATACCATTTGCAAGAACTTCCTGGAAGGCTGCAAGAAGATGATGTCCGCTATGATCATCATCGGCCTGGCCCAGTCCATCAGCTCCATCATGTCTGACGGTAAGATCATTGATACCGTTGTGCATGGCCTGGCAGGCGGCCTTGGAAGCGTACCGACCCTGCTTCAGGCACCGGCGATGCTGATCGCGAACACCATCATCAACGTGTTCCTGACCTCCGGTTCCGGACAGGCAGCAGCTGTTATGCCAATCCTGGTTCCGCTTTCCGATCTGATCGGTGTGACCAGACAGACTGCGGTTCTGGCATTCAACTTTGGTGACGGCTTCTGTAACTACATTCTGCCGACCTCTACCGCACTGATGGGTATCATCAGTGCCTGCAACATCCCGTATGACCGCTGGATGCGTTTCATGTGGAAGATGTTTGCCATCTGGCTGGTTGTTGGAACCGTGCTGCTTGTCATTGCGCAGCTGATCAATTACGGACCAATGTAAGAGGATGATAAGGAGTAAAGAAAATGAGTGATAAAAAGTTTCTGTTTGAAGCCATTGACGCGCAGCGCGCTGAGCTGTGCTCCATGGCAGACCAGATTTTTGATAATCCGGAGTACGAGGGCGAAGAGGTATTTGCCAGCGGCCTTCTGACCGATTACCTGAAGAAAAACGGGTTTGAGGTAGAGATGGGCGTGGGCGGTTTTAAGACCGCGTTCCGCGCTGCCTACAGTCATGGCGAGGGTGGACCGGTTCTTGGTATTCTTTGCGAGTACGACGCGCTCCGCAACCTGGGACACGGCTGCGGCCATCATATGCAGGGCCCGGGATGTCTGGGCGCCGCAGTAGCATTAAAGAATCTGGACACGGATAAGCCGTTCCAGCTTGTAGTATATGGAACCCCGGCTGAGGAGACCTTTGGCAGCAAGGTTCAGATGATCCAGAACGGCTGCTTTAGGGAGCTGGATGTGGCTTTCATGATGCATGGCGGTCCGAACACCTGCACCGATATCAAGTGCCTGGCTCAGAAGAGCTACAAGGTAACCTTCCACGGACACCGGGCCCATGCGGCACTGGCACCGGAGAAGGGCCGCAGCGCCTTTGATGCGATGCTTGCAGCATTCCAGGGCATTGAGTTTCTGCGTGAGCATGTGCCGGATGATGTGCGCATGCATTACTGCATGACCGAGCTTCCAGGCCCGGCCAACGTGGTTCCGGCTACCGCAAAAGGTGAATTTTCCCTTCGTTCCTTCTCCAGAAAAGAGCTGGAAGAGGTCAGTGAGCGCTTCCAGGATATCATCAAGGGCGCAGCCCTGATCGCAGGTGTAACCTATGATATCGAGGAGGGAACCTTCTTCTACAACAAGATTCCGGTTCTGGCATTAAACAAGCTTCTGATGGACAATGCTGAGCTTGCGGGAGCACCGCAGCTGGCACCGCCCCGGGAGAAGACCGGCTCGACAGATTTCGGCAACGTAATGTACGAGATTCCGGGCTCCTGCATCCGTGTGGCATTCGTTCCGGAGGGAACGGCATCCCACTCCCAGGAGTTTGTAGATGCAGGTAAGAGCGAGAGCGCTCACAACTGCGTGATCTACGGCGCAAAGGCCATCGGTGGAGCCTGCTACGACCTGCTTACCAAAGAGGGCCTGTTAGACCAGGTAAAAGCAGAATTTGCCGAAAACAAAAAGAAAAACCAGTAACAAAACAATCAAAGAAAAGAAATGCAACTGCATGGATTATAGTGAAAGAGACTATATTCGCGCAGCTGATGCAAAAGGAAGAGGGCTGACGCGGATGTCGGTCCTCTTTTGCTGTTCTATAAAATCAGCCGGAATCTGGGAAATTCAGGAGCGTTCCGGCACCGGGGATTTATCTGGAATGGTGCAGCGCGGAAAGGAACAGAACCATGGATACAAACAAGACGAAGAAAAAATGGAAGGAACTGGGAATCGATGCCCTGTTTGATTTTGCGGGCGCGTTTTTGCAGGCAGTAGGCGTCTGGTGTTTTATTGAGCCGAGCCGCATCGCGCCGGGCGGGGTGTCCGGTATTGCATTGATGCTAAATCACCTGTTTGCGCTGCCCATCGGTGCGGTGAGCCTGGTGATCAACATTCCGCTGATGCTTGCCGCCTGGTGCCTGTTAGACCGCTCCATGACCCTTAAAACCGTCCGAACCGTTATCTGGATGAGTGTGATCCAGGACCTGGTATCTATGGCCGGAATCTGGCAGTATGAGGGCGACCGGCTGATCTCCTGCGGGTTTGGCGGGATTTTCGTGGGAGTCGGCATGGCGCTGATCTTTATGCGAAACTCTACCACAGGAGGCGGGGATATCCTGGCAAAGCTTCTGCAGAAGCTCTGCCCCTATATGCAGACCGGTTATGCCATTATGCTGGTAGACTTTGTGATCGTGGGAGCTTCGGTTCTGGTGTTTGGTGAGATTGAGGCGGCACTGTATGGCATCATTTCCATTGTCTGCACGACACAGGCAGTGGATACGCTGCTCTATGGTATGAATAAGGGAAGCCTGATCACCATTCACTCAGAAAAGAATGAGGAGATTGCAAGGGAAATCATGGAGACCATGGACCGCGGTACTACGTTTTATAAGAGCATTGGCGGATACAGCGGAAAAGAGGGGCTGACTCTGACCTGTGCGGTGGACCGCAAACAGTTTCATGTGGTCAAAGAGATCATTGACCGGCATGACCCGAGGGCCTTTGTGATCGTGTCACCGACGAAAGAAACCTATGGAGAGGGATTCATCGGGGATTACCGGAAACTGTAGGAAGAAAAAAGGATTGAAATGCAGAGAAGCCAGAAATGCTATCTTGCGTTCCTGGCTTCTCTATGTTATACTCTTACCCGTTGCAAAGCCCGCAAAAATAAGGTCTTAAAGGGCTCGCCGATTTCCGGCGTTAAATGAATCGAGTGTTCGTGACCTTCCACTCGTAAAACAAAACTAAAGGAGAATTGAATATGAACAAACAGCGTAACCAATCAACAACTGGCCGCATTACCCAGGGAGCAGCCATTGCGGCTGTCTATGTGGCTCTGACCATGATCGTTGCACCGATTGCTTTTGGTCCGGTCCAATTCCGGATTTCCGAGGCACTCTGCGTACTCCCGTATTTTTTACCGAGCGCGGTACCGGGTGTGACCGTCGGCTGCTTTCTTGCAAATCTGCTCTGCGGAGCAGCACCGCTTGATGTAGTGTTCGGCAGTATTGCAACCCTGATCGGAGCAGTTGGCTCCTATTATCTTGGGAAGAAGAATAAATGGCTGGTATGCCTGCCGCCGATCCTTTCCAATACCATCATCGTTCCATGGGTACTGCGTTATGCATATGGCTCTACAGACCTGATCCCGTATGCGATGCTGACGGTAGGAATCGGAGAGATCCTGGCTATCGGAGTACTGGGTAATCTTCTGCTTCTGGCACTGGAGCGGAATCACAGAGCGGTATTTACACAGTAAAGTTACAACATTTCCATATAAGCGAGCAGCTGGTCTAAAAGTCCCAGTCCGATCCAGATCAGGATCAGCAGGACAACGGCTCCCGCAATGAAAAATACGAGTTTGTAAAAGAGGTAGGCCCGGGCGAATTCTTTTCGTGCCGGGTCTTCTTCATACCGGGCTTTATGAAAAAGATAAAACCAGCCCACAATGGGCATGTTCATGCACATGAATGTGAAAAACCAGGAGCGGACAGAAGGCGTCCACCAGCGCTCACTTAAGGGGCGGATGGTGAGACGCTTTTTGTTTGCCGGCATGCTAAGTGAGGGAAGCACGGTGGTCTCCTGGTCAGCACGCTTCTCAAGCGCCGCCTGAAGCTTTGCGGTATCTACCGGAATCTCTTGTGTGTCCGGGTTCTGCAGTTTTGTTGTGCTTCCCGGAGTGACATGTTCTGATTCAGCATGATGATCCTTCATTTAATCATTCCTTCCTGTTGTTGGTGCTGCGATCACAGACTGTGAAGAAGAACCGGGACCGGCCGCCGGATTTGCCGGTGGCTGGTTGCTCCAGGTATTCCAGCTTCGTTTGGCCTGATTTAAATAATTTTTCAGAGATTGCTGCTCGATGCCGATCTGCTCCTGCTCCGCAGCCTGGGCTTCGGCTTTGGCTGCTTCTTTCTGCTGCTGTGCGGCCTGCCATTCGCTCTCGGTCGGCAGGGTGGCAATGCGGTCGATGGCTTTCTGAAGACGTTCCTTGTAGGAAGCGGCTTCTTCATAAGTCTCTACCAGAGAGAGCTTGCTGATAGCATTCTGCACAAGGCTTTCAGCCTCGGAGGACTGGTATTCCAGATTTTCCACATCCCGCAGGGCACTCAGGAAGGTATTTTTGCGAGTCTGGATTTCCTGATTTTTTCTTGCCGTGACAGCATCTTCTTCTGCCTTTTTCTGGGCTTCTGCTTTTTCCTTGGCCTTTTGGGCCTCATACAGGGCGATGGTATCCTGCATATCACGGATGATCGGGGCAAATTCCTCATTGCGTTTTGTCATGCGCTCCAGCAGTTCGGTACGTTTGTCGCTGCCGTCCATCAGATTCAGCCTGGAGATGATACTCTGGTACTGTTCTTTTACCCAGTAGGTGTCCTCAACCGTTTCGATGGTTTTGTCTTCAAAGGCTGTTACTGCGGCTTCCAGGTCCTCTTCCAGCTTGCGCTGTTCTTTGTCATGAAGGGTCTGCTGTGCCCGGTCATTTAAGGTGGCGCTGAATAGGTCTGTGATGCCGCTCTTAGAGTCGGTGGTTACCTCCACAGTGGCGGGCTGCTGCCAGTCTAAGGGTTCTTTGCCCTCATGGATCTGATCCATGATCTGCTTCCAGATTTTTCCGGCATAGGTCTTGCCGTAAATGCCCGGCATGGCCCGCGGAGTGTCGTAGCCTACCCAGACTGCGGTGGTGTAATAGCGAGTGTAGCCGCAGAACCAGGTATCCTTGCTGCTGTTAGTGGTGCCGGTTTTTCCTGCGGCCGGCATGCCATTTTCCAGAGCCAGGCCATAGCCGGTTCCGTAGGCTTCGTTGAGGGTTCCCTTTAGAATGTCGGTCAGCATGTAAGCAGAATCCTGCTGGTAGACAACCTGGGAATGCGTCTTTAGGTTTTTGGTCAGTTCTCCGTCATGTTCATGATCAATTTTGCGGATGCAGGTCTGATCATTGTATACACCGCCGTTTGCCAGGGTACTGTAGCCCTTTGCCATATCTACCACCCGGACACCGTTGGTGAAGCCGCCGATACTTAAGGACGGTACGCCGTTGTCGATGTAGGTGAGCTTCTGGAATTCCATTTCACCCAGATAGTTTAAGCCATAGTCCACGCCGATGTCGGTGAGAATCTGCCATGCCACAGTATTTAAGCTGCGGTTTAAAGCCTCACGGACAGAAACATTGCCATAGTAGGAGCCGCCGCTGTTGGAGGGGCCGTTCTCCCATTTATGGTCGTTGACCAGGCGGGCCGGATAGTATTCGCCGGTATCGAAGGCAGGCGCGTAGTCGATCAGGGGTTTGATGGTACTTCCCGGCTGTCTTGCGCTTAAGTAGGCTCGGTTGTAGACATCGTTTTCGCCGCGTCCGCCGACCACGGCTACCACGCTGTTTGTCATATTGTCTACGATGACGCCGGCACCCTGAAGGGCATATTTTCCGTTATCCTGAAGCTCTGTGTACGGGGACAGGACATCGTCAAGCTGAGTCTGCAATGTCTTCTGAAGCTCCTGGTCGAGGGTCGTGTAGATACGGTAGCCGCCTGCACGGATGTCATCGGCCTTCTCGGTGTAGGTGGCCTGGTAATTTTCTATATAAGAGTCGTAATCGGATTTGTCTTTGAAGATATACTGGAATTGAAAGTTGTCCAGCTTCATGAGCGCCAGGGCAGCGCAGTGGATGGCATAGCTGCTCATGTAATTCTCGTTACTGCCCTCGCCCTCTTCCTGCACGATGCTTAATGGCTGGCTGATGGCGCTGTTATAGGCATCTTCCGTGAGATAACCGACTTCCAGCATGCTTTGCAGCACATCGTTGCGCTTCTTTAAAGAGGCCTCCGGGTTGCGGACGGGGTTGTAGGCGGTGGGGCTGTTGCTGATGCCGACCAGTACAGCTGCTTCGTAGGATTCCAGGTCGCTGGCGTCCTTGCCGAAGTAGTAGCGGCTGGCAGCTTCCACGCCATAGCAGTGGTTGCCGTAGAAATTGGTGTTGCAGTAAAATTCCATGATATCTGCTTTGGAATACTTTTTCTCAATCTCCGGCGCCAGCAGGATTTCCACGATTTTGCGGGTGAAGCTCTGTTCCTGGGTTAGGTAGGTGTTCTTTACCACCTGCTGTGTGATGGTGCTTCCGCCCTGGGTGATCTCGCCGCGGTTTTTGATGAGGGCGAGACCTGCACGGAAGGTAGCGATCCAGTCAACACCGGTGTGGGATTTGAAGCGTCGGTCTTCCTGGGCAATATAAGCATTCTGCAGATTCATGCTGATCTGGCTAATGGGGACATATTCGTAATGTCCGGCATTGATCAGGCCGATCAGCTGATCGTTTTTATCGTATATTTCTGTGTCAGACAGCATACTGAAGTCCTGGCGCTGCATCTGCGCCAGCTTATCGTAGGCAACTTCCCGGCAGTGGTCCAGCTCCGGACGTACCTTCGCATAAATGAGCAGGCCAATGAGGCCGCACAAAAGCAGACCGCAGGTCAGAATATGCAGGATGGACTGAAACAGCCATCCGAGGATTCCGAACAGGCTGACAAAAAAGCCGGATAGGGCACGCATAAGCGAATGTGGGGTAGGATTAGATTTCATAGTATATACCTCTGTAAACAGACTCCTTTCATTCCATTTTTCCTTCCAATTATATTACAAATCCTTTGGAAAGACTAGAAAAACATTGACTTTTCATGCAAAAGGAAGTAAAAAGGAAAAGAATATGAAGCAGTATATTATATTAAGAAGAACATGAACATGAGAAAAGGATGGAAACCAGTATGTATCAGATAGATTTTAAGAAACCCATTGCCATTCACTTTATCGGAATCGGCGGTATCAGCATGAGCGGCCTTGCAGAGATCCTGATGCGGGAGGGATTTCGCGTGAGCGGCTCCGATGCCCATGAGAGCGAGCTAACCGAACATCTGGCAGCAGCCGGAGCAAAGGTGATGTATGGCCAGGCGGCAGCCAATATTACCGATGATATGGACCTGGTGGTTTACACCGCAGCCGTGCATGCGGATAATCCGGAGTACGCAGAGGTGGTGCGCCGCGGCATTCCGATGATGACCCGTGCGGAGCTATTAGGCCAGATCATGAAAAACTACGGTGAGGCCATCGCCATCTCCGGAACTCATGGAAAGACTACAACCACTTCCATGGTGACAGAGATTCTTCTGGCAGCGGAGAAAGATCCGACCATCTCCGTAGGCGGAATCCTGCATTCCATTGGCGGAAACATCCGCGTGGGCGGACCGGAGCTGTTTGTGACGGAGGCCTGTGAGTATACCAACAGCTTCCTTTCCTTCTTCCCGACTATGGAGATCATCTTAAATATAGAAGCAGACCATCTGGATTTCTTCAAGGATCTGGATGATATCCGTCATTCCTTCCGCCTGTTTGCCCAGAAGCTGGATGAAAAGGGACTTCTGATCATCAACCGTGATATTAAGAATTACGAGGAGATCAGCGGCGGTCTGCCATGCAGGGTAGTTACCTTTGGACACAGCAGTGAGAGTGATTACAGTGCTGCAGATATTACCTATGACACATTTGCCCGCCCGACCTTTAACCTGATGGAGCAGGGAAAGAAAGCCGGGACCATTACGCTGGGAGTTCCGGGTGAGCATAATGTATACAATGCCTTGGCAGCCATTGCCACCGCGAAAGCCCTGGGAATTCCGGATGCAGCCATTGCTGAGGGACTTCTTCATTTTACCGGAACAGACCGCCGCTTTGAGAAAAAGGGTGAGTTAAACGGCATTACGATTATTGATGATTACGCACACCATCCGCAGGAGATCGCGGCGACCTTAAAGGCAGCACATAATTATCCACATAAAAAGCTTTGGTGTGTTTTCCAGCCACATACTTATACCCGTACCAAGGCATTCCTGGATGAGTTCGCTGAGGCACTTTCCGCAGCGGATGCGGTAGTTCTTGCTGATATTTACGCGGCAAGAGAGACGGATACCCTGGGCATCAGCTCTGCGGATATCGCTTCCCGCATTGAAAAACTGGGCACAGAGGTCCATTATTTCCCGACCTTTGAGGAAATTGAAGCATTTCTTTTAAAAAATTGTTCCACCGGTGATCTGTTGATAACTATGGGTGCCGGAGACATTGTAAAAGTTGGGGAAAAGCTCCTGAATAAATAGTTATCCACATTATCCACATAGTTTTCCACTTTTTATGTAAAGGGACTATGTGGATTTTTTAATTTACATAAGAAGAAGTCTAAAAATTTGAAAAACCGCGATTTTATCTACCATTTGACATGTTTTGCGCACGATTGCTGTCGACAGGAAAGAGCTATATCCACATTATCCACATTATCCACAACAAATTCTGTGGATAAACTCAGCTATTTCTTTTTGAATGGGGATGTGGTACACTGTTACAAGACAGGAAAGGTGAGGTTTTTATGAGTTTTACATATCATTTCCAGGTGGACGCAACCCTGGTTTCCAACGAATTTATTGACCGTTACCTGGCAGAAGCCAACGGGGAATATGTGAAGGTATATCTGTATCTGCTCCGCCACAGAGGGGAACCGGTGAGTCTTGAGCGTATTGCGGAGGGCCTGAATCACACGGAGGCAGACATCCGCCGGGCCATTGCCTATTGGGAGAAGCTGGGCGTTCTGAGCACAGGCACAGCTTTTGCCGCGCAGCAGGCCATGGGGGCCGGCACCGGGCAGACGAAGCAGGGCCCGGCGGCAAAGCAGGAGACTGTTATACAGCAGACCACCGCAGCAGCTATGGAGGCAGTAGCCCCGGAACCGGCAAAGGGCGCACGGCCGGTGTACAGCCAGGACCAGGTGAATCGCCTGCAGGGAGACGGAGAGTTCTCGGAGCTTTTGTACATTGCCCAGCGTTATCTGAATAAGATTTTTACCCAGCGGGAGCTGGAGGTATTTGCCTATCTTTACGACGGGCTCCACATGTCAGCAGAGCTGTTGGAATATGTGGTGGAGCACTGTGTGCAGGGCGGGCACACCAGCATCCGTTATATAGAGACCGTAGCCATCAGCTGGCATGAAAAGGGCTTCGCTACCGTGGAGCAGGCCAAGGCTTATGCCAGCGGCTTTACCAAAAACTCATTTTCCGTGATGCGGGCCTTTGGACTGACCGGAAGAAATCCCGGGGAAACGGAGCGGGAAATGATCGAGCGCTGGTTCGGGGAATATGGTTTTACGAAAGAGGTGGTGCTGGAGGCCTGCAACCGTACCATGGAGGCTACCCACAACCCAAGCTTCCGCTATGCGGACAAAATCCTTTCCGACTGGCGAAAGGCCGGCGTTCACAGCCTGAACGACATTTCGGTGCTGGATGAACAGTACAAAGGACAGAAGAGCCAGAAGACCCGGAAGAACAGCCGTCAGACAAACAACCAGTTCTTAAACTTTGAGCAGAGAAACACCGACTATGACTCTATGGTGCTGAATCAGGTGAAGGACTGGATCGGAGAACAGTAAGGAGAACAGATTATGGCACTGAGTAATTCCCAGTAC
>ERZ773216.1922-NODE-1922-length-22574-cov-3.957813_pt1 | contig 22574 bp, 36 predicted proteins | sample MGYA00511259_ERZ773216 | MGnify/ENA primary metagenome ERZ773216 (study PRJEB29015, sample SAMEA2737764) | human gut metagenome | biome: human gut; feature: human-associated habitat; material: faeces | place: China | collected 2012 ... | reverse complement strand
TCCGATAACAGCGACTTTTCCTTTCGGACACACTTCATGCCTTATGCTTACTTATCGTGCTGCTGCATTCTGGCAACGTATGTACTGTCCTGAAATCAGCATGGGATTCTTGACTAAAGAAGAAGCTGACGACATACAGGATGTCGAATATGAAGAAATCAAGCCAAAAAACAAGCTGGCCGATCTGGCAAGCAAAGCAGCCGTCCAAAAAAAAATGGAAGAACAGCAACCATACCCGGTTGAAAAAGCAGAGACGGATAGTAAACAACCCTCACAAAAAACCCTGTTATGATTGATAATGCAGCACAGCATACGATAGCTTGGTTCCGCGCCCGTCATGGGAATATCACAGGCAGCAATGTCGGCTTACTAATGAAAAGCGGGCGCACGGACATCTTTTCTGAAACAGGGAAAAGCTACATATATCAAATAGCATCAGAAAGGGCAATGAATCCGGCTATCGTTAATGACGATAGCCAGTTTGCCGAATATCTCAAGCAAACGGAAGTGACCAGCAAGGCGATACGATGGGGCAACGAACAAGAGGCGGATGCTCGCAACCTGTATGCCGAAATATCCGGTCTGCATATTGTGGAGGTCGGTTCGTGCAAACATCCTACCATTCCACATTTTGCCAGCAGTCCAGACGGTTTTTACTACGACGAGAACACCGGCATAAAGTCCTGTCTGGAAATAAAATGTCCCAACCAGGCAACATTCATGCGCTACAAGAACGAGATTTATGACAACGCATCCCTATTAAGCGTAAAATATGAATACTTCTACCAGTGCATGGCACACATGATGTGTACAGGGGCGAAAGAGGTATATTTCATTGCCTATAATCCATACCAATCCGATCCGATACACATCGTCCGTATCCTGCCGGATGAAAAAATATTCGCGGAAATGGATAGGCGTATACGCCTTGCTAACGATTTGATAGATAAAATAATTAATTAAACCCAATATGAAAACACAGCAGTTAATAACAATAAAAGAAAGCGACCTTGAACTGGTCGTTAGTGAAAAAACATTAGGTAGCCTTACTACTAATGCGATCCAAATCAGAGACATGGTAAAATCAACTCTTCCCATGTACGATATATCAAACTATAACGATGACAATATCGACCAGGCGAAGAGAGATAAAGCTGCTCTCAACAAGGCGGCCAAACTTCTCAACTCAAAACGTCTTGAAATCGAAAAGGAATTTATGAAACCTTTCGGGGAGTTCAAGGAAGTTGTGGCTGAAACCGTAAAATTGATTGGCGAATGCTCTGCCAAGATTGACACGGTAGTCAAGCAGAACGAACAGCAGTATAAAGACAAGAAACTTGCCGTTATCCGTTCCTACTTCGACGATGGAAATACGACTCTGATCGACTTTCGGAAAATCTTCAAGCAGGAATGGCTTAACAAGTCCACAAGCATGAAAGCGGTACAAGCAGACATTGAAACGGTTTTCGCTAAGGTTGACGAAGATCTTGAAACGCTTAAAGGCTTTGGCGGTGATGATTTTGACGTACTTCGCACATACTATATGGACACGATGAACATTGGCAATACCATCCAGTATGCTAATCGTCTGAAGGAACAACGCGAACGTGCCCAAGCAGCAGAAGAAGCACGTATCAAAGCTGAACAGGAACGAAAAGAACAGGAAGAAGCACGTAAGAAAGTAGAAGCAGAACAACCCAAAGTTAGCCAACCCAATCCTTTTAATACGGCTAATCAAAGGATGAATGGGCAACCTTCTTTTATGGATCAGCCTAAAGAACAGCCTGTGCCGGCACAGCCGGAACTTCTAACTCGTGCCTTCAAGGTCACAACAACCCGTGAAAATATTATCGCTCTCGGCAACTTCATGAACGAACACGGCATTGACTTCGACAAGATAGAGGTTCCATGACTTGAGGATGAAGACAGGATAAGTAAAACAGATATTAAAACAATCATAGGTCTGCTCAATCGATCGCAAGTACTAATAGACGCCAACTGCTCTAAGCCGGTCGATCTGGATGTAGCCCGCAGATGCAGGAAGATGGCCCGTAAATTAGAAAGGAGCTTGAAATGAATGATTACGAATACATCCCGGATTGGAAAGTCTGGGAATAGTCGAATAGTATGTTTTGCATGGTATTAGTTTAGGTTAGTTTCCCCTTGCCGTCCGTGAGGATATGCAGAGGGGAGTTTTGGGACGAAAGGGAGTGGTCACATAAGCCATGCGTCAGAGCGGTTCGATTCCGCTCCGTCCCACAAATAGGTTGAACGAATTAAAAGAAATAGAGTATGATGCACAATTGGTTTGAATGTAAAGTCTCCTATGAAAAGATAATGGAGGACGGAAAGCAAAAGAAAGTGACGGAGCCCTATTTGGTCGATGCCTTGTCGTTTACAGAAGCAGAGGCACGTATCATTGAAGAATTAACCCCTTTTATCAGCGGTGAGTTTGTGATAAAAGACATCAAGCGGGCAAAGTTGTCCGAGATATTCTTCAATGAAAATGGCGACCGCTTCTATAAGATCAAAGTCTACTTTATTACGCTCGACGAGAAAAGCGGAGCTGAAAAGAAAACAGCTGCACAGATGCTGACACAAGCCTCCAATTTGAAAGAAGCTATCGAAGTGCTGGAAAAAGGAATGAAGGATACTTTGGCCGATTACGAAATCGCTTCTGTTACCGAAACCGCACTCGTGGATATATTCCCGTATGATGCCGAAGATGACAAAAATACGGATAAAACAGCCGACGCCAACAATCCATCCGTCCGTAAATTCTTCCAGTCCCTACCTGAAGGATGTAAGACGGAAATCACCGTATCGGGAAAGAAGATCATCGTAGACAAGACCGGACGTGACACGGTTGTAACACCGATGGATGAAGGATGAGAAAGGAAACAGTTCGATGGATTTTGGATACGACATACCGGACTATGAACCGGATGAATACGATAATTACGATTACGAATGAGACATATAGAAGATCAATTACAAAAGTCAATAGTCAGATGGTTCGATTTGCAATATGCGAACCTCAGACACTTGCTGATACACGTTCCTAACGGAGGCTATCGCAATGCAGTCGAGGCGGCGAAGTTTAAACAAATGGGTGTCAGAGCCGGGGTCCCGGACCTCATTTTGCTATATCCAAATAAAGAACACCCGTTTATGGGGATCGAGTTGAAGGCCGGCAAAAACAGGCAATCCGTACACCAGAAGGAATACGAAGCTGAGTTTGGTCGGATCGGCGCCAAATATGTCGTTGTCCGTTCGATCGGCGAATTTATGAAAGTTGTGAATGAGTACTTAAACAACGTATGACGATGGAGAAAGAGATAAAAGAAATAAGCGATTATCTAAACACCACCTGCTCGAACAATCCGGCGGAAATACAAGAGCGCATATCCGTCATCATGGTCTACATGATGCGTACCGGCGAAATGCTCGCAGAGGCAAAAAAAATACTCCGGAAGAAAAAGTCTGACGAGATACAGAACATGATCATCCGGATAGCGAAAGAAAATTGCCTGTCGGCCAAAGTGCAGAATGCCTTACTGGATAGCATCGCGGAAGACGAATGCTATCTGGTCGACCGATTGGACCGACTCAATGCTTCTTGCACGCATCAACTGGATTCACTTCGAAGCCTGCTTAGTTACGAGAAGGAATCGCTTAGACTCAATAAGACAGGATATTGATAAAGTGGAGAAGAATTTATGATATGGCAACAAGGAAAGAGTTGACAAGCTACTTTCCCCATGATAGCAATGCAAGAAACTCTGACAAACTTATACGGCTTAGAATGCGGCATAAAGCTGCCGGTTACGGTGTTTACTTTATGATCCTTGAAAGATTAAGGGAAGAACCGGAATACACGAGTGTCAAAGATTATAACATGATAGCCTTTGACCTTCGTGAAGACGCTTCCCTGATAAAATCAGTCGTTGAAGATTTTGGGTTATTTGTCTTTACCGATGACGGTAAGTACTTCTACTCCGAAAGTTTCAAACAAAGAATGGAGATTAAAGACGAACAAAGTAGAAAAAAAGCTGAAGCTGGAAAGAAAGGTCTTGAAAAAAGGTGGGGAAATAGCAAAAATATAGCAAATGCTATCGAAAATGATAGCAAAGCTATAGCAAATGCTACGGGAAATGATAGCAATAAAAGAAAAGAAAAGGAAAGTAAAGAAAAAGAAAGTAAAGAAAAGTATCCTCCCCCTCTATCCCCCGCAGGGGGAAATGGAGGATGCGGAAATAATCTTTTTTCTAAAGATTCCAATACAGATGGGATAGAAAGAAACTTCGAAGGACTGACCAACAGGCTGAACAGATTATTTATCCCTCCAGACGAGTTCAACATCATTTGCCAATTGTCGAACAATGGAGAAATAGGGCATCCCATTTGGACCATAATCCAAGCTGCTGAACGAGGAGGAGCTCGGCTGCACTCTCCCGGCAAATATATTATTTCAGAACTCAAAAAAGCAATCAAGAAATGAAAATCAATGTTTTCAAAACTCAATGTAAAATAGGTTCATCTGTCAAATACAAACAGAAAACAAGAAAAGTTGTCGACATAAACCGAAGTACCAATGAGGTTTGTTTAGACCGCCGTCTGTGGGTTCGTTGTACAGAGGTTGAGTTATTAACATCGGAATAAAAAATATATGATCATGCAAAAAGACTGGAAATTAGAAGAAATAAAGCGTCTCGAAAAGGAACGCGACAGGAACTTGGCAATACACTGTAACTATGTGGCTGCCAAACATCAAAGACTGATCGACAGACTGGAAAAGGAAATCAATCAAGACACGAAACATTAATACATCTATAACTACCTAAAATTTAAAAACAATGAATGTTAACATCAAAAATTTAAACCTGTCGGTAATCATGCCGGCGATCACCAAGAGTGGCCAACCCGTATGTAACGACCGTGTATCATCTGAAAAGGACAAAGTAGAGCACGCCAGCGGACTGTATCTAATCTACGAAGACGGACACGCAGAGCCGTTTACCGGCGATAACTCCAAAGATTGTGTACGATACATCGGGTTGAAGCACGGATACATGTCATTTGCAATCTCACTGACGGAGCATGATAGCGTACAATTGCTTGACGATGATAGCCGTGAAGAATCCGGAAGTGGGACATATTACGAACGTGAATGTGATGCGCTGTTTGACATTGACGGACGCGGCAATACGGAACGCCTTGTAGCCAGAAATCCAAAATTGAGAAATCTGCTGGAAGATGGCGAGTATATACCATCTCTTGGTCAATTAAATTTAATGGCCCATTATATGGACGAACTAAACAAAGCATTCGCTTATGTTTCGGCATCTCCCCTCTCCTCGGCGTGGTATTGGTCCAGTACCGAGGGCAGCCAGAGCAACGCATGGCTCGTGGGCTTCTCCAATGGCATCACGCTCAACAACAGCAAGTACTTCAGTTACAGGGTTCGGGCGGTGGCAGCATTCAGCTTTAAACTTTAACCTTTCGGTGCGCTCCTCTTGGAGCGCGCCTTGGAATAAAAGAAAATGGAACAGAGAAGGCAATAAAAAAAGGAATCAAGATGGGACAAGTTAAAAGTTTTAATGACATAATTGCTGATTATTTGAAGCAACGAGCAGAAGAAGATACCCTGTTTGCACCAAAGTTTGCCAATCCAAATAAGAGTATTGATGAATGCTGCCGTTACATTTTAGGAGAGGCTCGTAAACGAGGAACTGCTGTTGCAATGAGTGACTCGGAAGTCTTTGGACTGGCCATGCACTACTATGATGAAAAGGATATCAAGATAGAAAAAGTTTCTGCCGGTTGTTCTGTTTCTTCTTCTCAGAAAGTAAAACTAACAGAAGAAGAGAAGAAAATAGCCCGTGAAGTGGCTATCAAACGGTTAGCCGAAGAGCAATACCAATTGCTTAAAAAGAAGCCGGCGAAAAAGAAAGCAGATACAAATGTCCAACAAATGAGCCTGTTTTGATATGAAGCCGAGAACGAAATTGGAAAAGCTGGTGACGGAGTTAAGCGGAAAACTGCCTGCCATCACGAAGGAACAGGAAGACTGGGCCAAAAAGCATCTGTTTGATCATTTTGCCTACAAATGTAAGGATGAGCTATGGTGTTCCGAATGTGGTAAGATGTGGGTCAATACGAGTAAAGATAAATTGGGTGACAAAATCGAATGCCCTTATTGCCATCATCAATTGGACGTAAAGGTTAGCCGGAAGCAGAAGATCCGTGAAGAGGCGTATATGTCCATCCTGCAAGTGAAAGGCGGGTTCCAGGTGATCCGGCATATACTATGCTGGAAAAATGTTCGGAAGGAAACTTCTCCGGTGTATTATGATTTTACAGAAGTGGTTCAAGAGTGGATTCGTGAAGACGGAAAACGTACGATCATAGCCCGACCGATTAATATGGGAGGTAACGGATTTGCGTATAGTTCATCTCTCAGCATCAAAGGAGAATATGGAAGTAATCCATATAACTATTACGGTGATTTGTATGCGATATATGGAGAGCTTTATCCAAGGAAAGAGCTGCTGCCGGAATTGAAAAAACGGGGACTGAATCGATGGTTCCCGGATGTAACCCCGTCAAAATTGATACGTGACTTGTTGAAAGGCGGAAACGATGTGGAACTGTGTCTCAAGACCGGGCAAATATCCATGTTGAAACACATGTATAAAACTGGCTTCTCCCAACTTCGCTATAAACCGTCGTTCAACATCTGCAACCGCAACCATTACATCATTAAGGACGCTTCTATGTGGGAAGATTATATGTCTTTACTATCTTATTTCGGCAAAGATATGCGTAACGCCCACTATGTCTGCCCTAAGAACCTGAAGACTGTACATGATAAACTACTAAAGATAAAACAGGAACGTGAAGCCAAGTTGAGACAGGAAAGGAATCGAGCACAATCTATCAGTAAGCGTGAAAAGTTAATGAAGGATATAGCCGGCTTCTACGAGCGGATGGAAAAGTTCTTCGGATTGAGAATCGAAGAAGAGGATATAATCATCCGCCCTTTGGAAAGTGTCACCCAGTTTTATCAGGAAGGTAAGGCCATGCACCATTGTGTGTATCAGAACGGATACTACAGACGGCCGGAATGCCTGATATTGTCGGCAAAGGACACGGCTGGAAAACGATTGGAGACGATAGAGGGAAACTTGAATACACTGGATATCGTCCAGTCCCGATCCTTCTGTAACGGCGTAAGCGAGTATCACGATCAGATAGTAAAACTGGTGAAAAAGAATATAAATCTGATTCGTCGTAAAATGATTGCATAAATAAAGTAAACAATGAGGTACGCATTAAGAAAGCAGGATAAGATTGCGGCTGCAATAGGTGATGATTATTTGAAAAATCATATCCTCAAAAGTCTTGATAGTTTCTTCCGAAAGAGCAATGATGAATGTATAATCAGTTCTGTTGAATTGGACACCTATCAAACCGAATCAGGAGAAAGTTATGCCGTGTTAAGAGTTAATGACCTTGCAGATGATAACGCAATGTTGGAGTTTGCGGTAATTGGGAAAGAGTTCGATGTTTTAAAACTTGCCTTTTTAGGTAGAATGAAAGGATAAAACAATGAGAATAAGCAAGAAAGCCCTCAAAGGAATTAAGGCAGAGGCACTTCGGCTGAAACAGATATACGAAGCCCAGAATCTCGAAGTTGATAAAATCATTTTAGAATTACGTGAGGAAGCAAAGGGGAAGCCGGAAAACATGAGCAAGGATGAAGAAATTGCCTACATCCTCGGAAATACAGATGATAGACATTGCAGTTACTGCATTCATTACGAGGCTTGCCCGAACTGTCAGATGTATTGCAAGGCTCTGCAACGGAGAATAACGGCAAGGAAATCTGCCAAGAACTGTAAGTATTACAAATCATTTATCAAGGAGGTAAAGAAATGACAAAAATAAAATTGAATTGGGAGTACGCCAAAGGTGAATTAGATACCGATACATTGAAACTGATATGTATTCCGGCAAGAGGGAAGCGTGTGTTTGGTCCTGATGAATTGGACGCAGAACTTTGTATCAAAGATGGCATGAACTACCAAATAGCAGAAATCCATTTAGGTGATGTAGAAAGTTCCAATGTTCTTTGTAAGGAGATAGCAAGGCGATGGAATGAGTTTAATTCACGGACTAATATTAACTCAGTATGGCATGATGTGAAAGAATGCCCGGAAAGGAAAAGGGAATATCTTACTCAATGTAAGAATGACAGATTTAACGTAATCTCTGATTCAATGGATTGGGATAATTTTTATAAAAAAGCCGAAATTATCCGTTGGGCATACATTGAAGATTTGATACCGAAAGGAGGCAAGGAATGATTAAGATAATACTTCAAATGGCCTGTTCTCTCTTATTTATATTCGCACTTACATCAGGCGTATCAATCCAATTTAAGCCGTTTCATATATCGTTTGCTTATCCGTTTTTCGGATTAGGAATGGTATTGATCACTATAGGCTTTGCCTTGTGTGTTGGGTCGTTTTACTACAAAGGTATTAAGGATAGTGGATATGAAGAAGGTTATAGTAAGGGCTTTGACACTGGGACCGAATATGTTATTGACTTAATTAAAGACAAAGAGAAAGGAGATGAATAATGGAACGAGAAGATATTGAAAAAGCAGCAAAAGATTATTCCGTAGGTAAAACACATTTTCGGAGAAGCGTTCTCAAAGAAGTGGATGCAGACGATTATGTTCTACGCAAGGATAATTGCCGTGAAGACTTCATAGCAGGTGCAGAATGGCGCATCAACTCGGTGTGGCACAAACCATGTGACATAGCTGAACCGGGAAAGGATTGTTTGGTTGAACACATGGATGGAGACGGAAATGTCTGCATTTGTATTGATTGGCGTTCTGAATATGAATGGGTAAAAGCTTGCCATTACGACAAGATTTTGCGTTGGGCATACATCGATGATTTACTACCTAATACGGAGGAATGAAAGATGAAAGCGATAACAATTAAACAGCCGTGGGCAAGCCTCATTGTGTCCGGGCTGAAAGACATAGAAAACAGGACGTGGAAAACCAGCTTCCGGGGGCGTGTGCTTATCCATGCAGGAAAGTCCGTATCGAAAAATGGATGGCGCGAAATGAGTCAAAAGCAAATTGATGTTGCGGCTAACACAAATATGATAGGCGCAAAGTTCGATGAACTTCCATTTGGCGCAATCCTCGGCAGCGTTGAGATAGTGGATTGTGTTCAAAACCACCCCTCACTGTGGGCCGAAAATGGCGTGTGGAACTGGGTGCTGGCTAACCCTATTTTATTCCCCGAACCAATACCGGCTAAAGGCAAGTTATCTTTCTGGGAATATGATAAAATTTTAGAGCCTGTGTCTGATGGCGATCATAAAATTTGCATGTGCCGTATATGCGTGGATGAAAAAGTTCAGGTGATGAGTATGGGGAATTATTTTGTATGTAAATATTGCGGTGGACGCTGGTATAAGTAAATCTATAACAAAATGGAATTGAACATTATGGATAAAACGAAATGTATCACTTTCGATCCGGTAGCACAAGAAGCATTGCCGGATCATATTAAGGCTAAAATGAAAGCAGATCGAGATAAAGCCAAATTAGAGGCATATCATAAGCAATGCCCTTGCTGGAACAGTCACAACGATAGTTGCTATGATGATAATTGCCCTTGTGATAGAGATTGTGAGTATATGAAAAGTTTCAATTTAAAAATAATTGAGCTATGAAAACTTTAAAACAATGGGAAAAATCAGGCCTGGATTTAGAGGATTTTATTCATCCCGGAGATTGGATAAGTGAAGACCTATACAATTATATTGGAGAAATCGTTTGTACGTATTATTGTTCAAAGGACTTAATCCAAGGAGGCGATCCAATTAAATCGGAAGATGGAGTATTGTTTTACTGTACCTGCCATCATACTGAGGATGATAGATATCTATATCTTGGTATTCTTCCGGAGTTTAAGCAGTAACTACCATAACTAAAGAGTCATGAAACTAACAAAAGAAGAAGACAAAGTTGTTTGCAAGTTCTTGAAGAATATTGCAGACGAAGGTGGAGAACAGTTATTAAAGCTGACTCAGTTCATGTTACTCCGATGGTCAGAAGAAGGCATTCGGATAAATGCTGGCGAAATTGCTTTAGCCCAGGTGATCAACCATGAAGGAGAACAATACAGTACCCGTATGGTTATTCAGTACTCAAAAGTTGGCGAGAAGACTTTGGAAGAACGGGCATATGAGATAGCAGACCGAATGATTTCTTCAGGATCAGATAATTATGATATCCGAGAGGAATTGAAGAAGGCTATATTAGCAGGATACAACTTGCATCAGGAGGATTTCAATGATGAATGACTTAAATAGGACTACCCTAAGACAATCTTAGGATAGTCCTACGAATCAACGACATTTGCACTTTAGGAAACGATATATTTCCTTCTGTACTAAATGTGGGTACCTTTTAGCATAAGCCAAACTTGAAAATTGGCCTTTGCCGTTTTTGCCGATTTTTCGGCAGATTACAATTTTTATCATGCTATTTAATGTCCTATTGTTTAGTAGGACAGCGTAAATATAGAAAGTGATTTTTATATGACAACAATCAGAGTAAGAATGTTTAATATATTAGTAATCGGACTATTAAGATTAAATCTCCTCAAATATTATTTGATATTTTCAAATTAGAATTAAGAATTTATTAATCTGTCTCAGATTTGGTCACATAAAATAAAATATTACGAACATGTGCAAACAGTAATTACTATATTGGTAAAAAAACAGTTCGGAGCCGGCACGAAATAGAACCCGATTAGGCTCAAATCACGAAATAATTGGCTGAACGCCACTATTAGTAATGGCGTCGTGGATCACGACGCCCTCTGGTTTACAATGGCTTATTATTGCACCCAGGATTGATATAACGAAAGAATAAATATTATGAAGTGTCACTATGTATACGATAAGGAAGTAGGTCGCGTCTTAATACCAGGCTGTTGGTCTGTCGTTATGAGCAACGATATAAAAGATTGCACTTGCACTGTTGAGCCAATATCCACTGCTGGCTTTGATCGCAAACGGTACAATGAAGAGATCAGAAAACGAAATGCCATAATAAAAGATCTACGTCGGCAAGTGGAATATCTTCAAAATGAACTGGATAATACAATTAAATTATTAACAACTAAAAAAAATAAGCTATGACCTGGAAAGAATTAAAAGACAAAATATCCCTTATGACAGAAGAAGAGCAACAGCAGGAAGTTGCAGTTTGGGGAGAAGATATCAGTTTGAGAAACAAAGATTGCTCTTTGGAGAAAACAAACGAGGCTTTGTACTACGATCCTAAATGGGATTATGCTCTTGAAGAGAGCGAATTGGAGCCAGAAGACAAGGATAATCCTGATGTATATAAGATATGTGAAGCAGGAGTGTATTATATTTCAATTTAAAAAATAGCGAATCATGATAACGAAAGAACAAGTTAAAGAAATATTGACAAAAAATCCGGCAGGAATTACAAAAGAAGAGTTGAAATTTGTTTTTGGCATATTCTGCTTATCAATCAAAGAATATGAAAAATCAGAACATAATCTTTGGTTTGAAGTACATTTCGAACGCATATACATCGCTCAAATTCGATATGGTATAAAAGGTGGGATGTCTTTTAGTAACGAATATGTAAATATGGGAGATGGATGTCATGGAGTAACAATGGGAACAGTGAATAATACAGCCGATCTATTAAAAATATTCATCAATATGTTTTACGACAATTTATTGAAACAAGCCAACTATGCTCCTTTATATAACGAAGAGACATCTCAATTCGAATCCCTTGAACAAGCTCAAGAATATTTGGAATATGTTCAATCTATACTGTAAAATTTAAAAAAAAGTGAATGCAGACGGCAATCTGGCATCCACTTTATTCAATCATATAAAAACGCTTGACCTCGTTTAAAAACAGCAAGACTCCTCATCTTGCAAGTGATTGATTTTTTACAAAAGTAACTTTTATTTTTGTTAGTAACAAGATTACCCAGTTATTATTTAAAAAAGGTATGAATATAGATACTGAATTTAACGTAGGAGATAGCGTATGCTATCTGAGCGGGGATAACATTATCCATACAACTATAAGCAAAATAATCATCGAAATATCCTATGCTGATGATAATTTCTTTATGGTTTATAAGCTGTCAGATGGACTTAGTGTACCCAGAAACAATTATCCCAAATGGGATAAAAGACTTTTCAAAGACAAAGAGAGTTTGATAAAATATTTATCTGAATCATAACTACTAAAGAATATGAATATGGAACCATTGATAAGATTGGTGGGATTAAAGGGGTGCAGTGGTGATACTTATGCTTATTTTTCCCGTGATAAAGAAAATGTGAAAAAAGCGTTGGAATTGGGGATAGCCTGTACCGGAGCGGACGATAACGGAGCCTATAACATATATTTTAATGACTCTGAGGAACTTTGTTGTGAGTATATGAGATATTGTGTTACCAAAGAGTTTAAAAAAGCCGCTTCTATTGAAGAGGCTGTTGAATGGATGGATCAACTAATGAACTAAAAATTAAATAGAAATGAAACAAAAGAAATTACATATATCTTTTGACTTAGTATAATTGGCAAAACGAAAAGTACAAATTTTCAAAACGAAAGAGGATGTAAATTAAACTGTGTCAGCAAAGAATAAAATATTAACTTTGCTAACACAGTTTTTTTTAAATAAAAATCCGCTAACCACCACTCTGTTTCGAGTAAAAAGATCGTTACTTAGGATGCTCGTAGTTTCTTAAGAGTTGATTTGTCAGAGGATTGCTCCATCGAATTGAATGTCTTTTTCCGGAAAGGAGAAAGGCCTCGGATTAATGGTTTTGTTCATTATAACACTAAAACTAAATTAAGGTTACCAACAAATCTGTTGTAACGAAGAAGATGGCCCATCAGTACATAACTTACCTTTTTCATCGAAGAATAATCGATCCATACAGACCACTCTATCCCAATTCGGTTTTTGGCAATGCACATCAGCATGGCGATGATAAACAATATACAGATCACCATTCGGAGCCTCTACTATCGAATTGTGTCCCGGTGCAGAAACCCCTTTAGGAAGATCCGTAGTCAAAAGAGGATTATCCTCACTCTTTACCCAAGGCCCCAGTGGACTATCCGCATAAGAAACCCCTACTCCATAAAACTCATAGCCGGTATCATTGGCGGAATAAGTCATATAATACTTTCCATTCTTTTTAAACACATAAGCACCTTCATTGCATCGGTTCCTATCCCAGTTAACCTTTTCCCATGTTTGCGAAGCGCCAGATATAAAAACAGGTTCCCCCATCAATCCGGAAAGGTCTTTTTTTAATTTCACCCCATAAAGTTCACCAGTAGCCAACGTATCCTGCATTCCATTTTTGCTGAAATATACATAAGGCGTCCCGTCATCATCAACAAAAATGTCTGCATCAATGGCAGAATAGCCCAAGTCGAACCAAGGAGTATAAAGATCTATAAACGGTCCTCCCGGCTTTTCACTGACAGCAAGACAAGTAAGCATCCGATCCAAATCTTTCATATAACAACTGTAAGTCATATAAAACCGCCCTTCGTAATATTTCACCTCTGGAGCCCAAAAGCCATAACAGCCGATGTGATCCTTTGGTTTACGATACAAAAGACCTTGATACTTCCACCTAATCAGGTCGGAAGAAATATAATAAGCAAATCCTTCTCCTTCCGGCAATGCAGTCGTACCTGTCAGGTAATATAAACCACCGGCTTTATAGATAAAAGGATCAGCTATATACAATTCAGTACTGTCCGTTGTTTTTAAAGGATTCTCATAACACCTTAACTTCCTATCCGATATTTGATGACAAGAAAACAAAAAAACACTCGACAATACAAGCATCGTTTGATAAAAAAACTTCATATAAATGTTATTTTTGCAAAATATCCAGTAAATGTACTTCTATTTTTCTAATAACAAAACTATTTCCGATTCCTTTTTAAATGAACCCTAATCACATATTTGACAAACTACCGCTAAACTGAAAATTTAGCGGTAGTAGTTCACCAAATCCTATAATATCCCCCAATCCCTACATATGGAGATAAGCCATTTCGGCCAATACCATAACCGGCCGTTAGCTTCCGAGGCGCTATGATTGGCGCCTTTACAAACAACCAAGGGGCTTTTCATCCCCGTATTTTCCAAGAAAACAAATCGTATTTTATTGGTCTAAAGAATCGTACTTTTTTGAGGCAGAAAGTAGACCTAATACCGATAATCAACGTTGTATTACAGAGAAATATCGTTTGTAATTATCATACGCATCTTTTAGTACCTCAAATAAGTTTACATTCTGTGAATAGTTTAACGAGTCTGTTGCATACCATGGTGTTCTATTGTCCAAAAAATACGAAATATTTTTATAAGTATATTGTGTTATATCATTCTTACTGTTTACTTGGACTTCAAAATTATTCTGAGGATAATCAGCAAGAGGAACAAATATTTGTAAAAAGTCTTTCTCGTTAAATGCTCTACTCTTCAAATAGGTGAAATTTTTCGTTAAATCAGATAATGCATCTTCTAAATCAGAAGAGGAAGTGAAAATTCTTTCTAATAGTTCTAATATACTCATTGCTGGTATTTTTTTTATAGAACACTTTGAGATAAAATTATATGAAATATAACCATTTAGATGATAATCTCCTTTCATCTTCAATAAACTTCTGAGATTTAGCTTCCCTGTCTTGATAAAAATACTAAGAATATAAACAAGACTCTCATGTATAATTGAATAAGGGTCATTAATGGTTGTTTCTTTATCAATATCTATACAACAAACTTGATTTGCTATATTATTTATAATCGCCTCTTCATTATGGAAATAATATATTTCTTTACTATAAAATTTATCTATATATCCATTAAAGTCTACATTTATTCCATATTTGGCACGGTAAATATTCCGAATATTCGCAATATCACAGACAAGTATAGTTTTATCAAATCCAAACTTATGTTCTTGTTGGTTCTCAAAATCATTATGTACCGACAGTATATTTAGAATACGGAATATATGTTCGGGGTCTATACGGTCTAAATCATCTATAACTAATATAACCTTTTTATTAGTCTTCATATTAGTTTTCGCATCTTCAATCAAATTGAGTATAATCTGGGTGATTAGATTACTTTCGTAGATGGAACCTGGACGTGAGGCAATCTTGTGTAAAAAACTTTGTACCTCTTGTCCCTCGTCTTTCGAATTTTTAGTTATATATTTGTTAATTTCCTTTTTAAATGAGCTTAAAGAGGAAATAAGGTCTGTACCTAAATAAATCTTTTCTGCTAAATTAAATAAGGTGCCAAAAAAATTATCGATATGATTTTTGAGATAAAAGAAAGTTCCAGTAGAAAATGATATCTTACTTCTTTCAAAATCACATGGAATCTTACTTAGTATTTGTAGTAGTACATCAACTTTGATATACTCGAAAATATCTTCATTGCTTGCTACTGAATAATTTACAGGAGATAGGAATATTCCTATATATTCGTCTTTGTGAAATTCATTGAAGAATTTGTTCAGAAAGTAAGATTTACCTATACCAAACACTCCTGAAAAAATAATATTATTATTCCCTTCTTCACCAATAAATTGATGAAAACGTTTTTTTTCTCTATCTATGCTTATTTCCATTGTTTACATATTTTACTCAAAGGTAATGAATTCTTCATCTCTATGCAATAGATATTTAAATGCTGTTTAAAAACACTTCTATAATCTCCGGTTCCTTCCCGTCCGGAGGTATTCCCGGACGTAGGCGTCGGCCACGGGTTAATTATCTTTATGATTTAAACGACTTAAGAATACATCGTACTATGGAAGATCAAGAAGATATTAAATTATATTTTCGAGAACTTCAAGAAAATGGAATAGAGGCTCATAGAAGAATTTTAGACCGAGCCTCAGAATTGTTGTTATAAATAAAATTTTTAATTCTACCCCCTTCAAAATTGTACTTTTGGTTTTGCCAATTATATCGGCAAGGGATCGTTCTCCAATGGTAGGGAAGTCGTTTTGTATCAAATTAACGGTCACATTTGTTACCGGAACCTAAAACATTTCATCATATCCAAATCCGTATTTAACAACAATCTTTTTCCCTTCTATTTCAACTTTTTCGAGTAATATGAACAAAAAGCTATTTCTTTAGCTTGTAGACCATCCGGCCAACGACGATCAGTATTGTAACAATGATAACGGCTATAGCCCAGCCGCCGAACTTGATTTTCGTTTGTTGCCAGAGTGTCAGCTTCTTTTCGATTTCAACAGGATATGGAACTTGGATAGAGTCCGTCCGGTTTATATACAGCGTGTCTACCCTGTCCTTGTACCTATAGATGTACCTGTACCGATATTCGACAACGGTATCGCCTCTTTGGATTACAGAGATCGAATCATGTATAAGTACGCTATCGATCCGGACAGAGTTGAAGAACACGCTGTCGGTCCTAACCGTTTCGACCGGCACATATTTTATCTTTGTCCGGCATCCAGCCAGACAAAGAATAAACGCTATAATAATAGATAATAGTCTCATAGCAAAATCCATCCTGTTATAACATCCGGCATATCGGCTTCTACGCCGTTTTCAACATAAGACATAGCAGCGACAATGCGAATCATTATCTCTCTGTTCTCAGGATATACAGGCTCGTCAGCCGGAATACCGCTTCTTTCCGCCACCACCCTGATATAATTCTCCGTATGGTTCTCGTTTGTCGGGGCCCACCGGCTAATCATCTTGCGGATGGTGTCCAGTTTGTAATTGCGGATATAATTCCGTAAGATTACGAACATCGCCCGGTAGCCGTAGGCCATCGTTTCGAACTGTTTAAATGACTTATCCTTGCTTGGTCTCACCTCGCCCTGAAATAAGTCGCCATTGATCCGGATATTTCCGGGATTGTTATTTCTTAAGCCTCTCGGCAAATTATTCTTCTTCATATTATTTATCTCCTTTATTACTTGAATTTTTGATAATCTTAATCAGTTCTTCCGCATCTTTCGATACTGCGCATTGAACGATCCTTTCTACGATATCGGCAATTTCCCCGGCATGAGCCTTCTTCTTCTTGCTATTTTCCACAACCGATCGTCCTTCAATAAGTAATATTCCCAAAGTAACCACGATCACACAATAAGGGATGGCATACCAAGGGAAAAACAGCCCCAACACGTCAATCAAGACAGCAAAGAGGACTACTCGCAGGTAATCTACGATCTTGGCAATTGTCTTCCTAAGCGACCGGCTGGAAATAGGTTCTTTATTCACCCTTGCTGCATCCAGTCCCGTCCACATGTCAATGAACGAGGCTACGATTGTCAAGATAGCACAGATAAAAATAATAGTAGTCCCATGCGTTATATCCTGGGTAATGTTCAAATGAATGATACGTTCCATACTTACGCTAAAATTAAAAGTGACAGATAGGTACTTGTTAATGCTGCAACTTCGATCCAGAACATCGGTTTAGTGTACAGAAAATCCGATATAATGCTATCGTTTTCATTTCGCACCATCATGGCCACGGTATAACCCACATACGCTATCCAAACCATCAAACACCACGGACAGTTACAGGCTACCCAAGCCTGCGAACCCACAAGGCAAAGTATAGCCCCCATTTTGTGTATGCCCCCCTCGACGATATCCTTGAAGTTTGGAGCAGCCCCAATGAAGAACATACCGGCACAAGCTAAGAATGCCAGCCATTCTGTGCCCGGCTTACTTACTTCCAGCACGGCCGGCATCAACAATCCGGCAGTCAGCCACATTGTAGCCATAAACCAGTGATCGTGTTCCAGTTTGTAATAAGTTGCACTGATAGAGTAAGGTACACCTTTTGCCTTTATACAAACTGCTGCCGTATAAGCTGCGATAACCAAAAAAGAAATAATTAATAATAACATGATTTTCAAACTTTATTGTTTAACTTTGTTTCCGGAGACCCACGGTCCCCTAATTTTCTTTTTTTTACAGCCTCCAATCTGTGATAGCCTGGAGGCTGTTTTATTATTCTTTCGCCACCGAACATTTTATATCTCCATTTGTTTTAAAAGAAAATACCCAACCTGGGGTTGGCGATTATCAATAATTTTTTCTGAATATACATTTGCTGTCTTTCTGCTGTGACAGCCCAAAGACAGTGTCACTAATTTATTAATACGGCCTTGCAGGCGGAGTGAAGTTTGATGTCCAACGGGCAATATTACTGATGCGAAACTCGTCAATCATACCGTTCAGATACAATCCATAATCTCGATATTTTCCGATCATTAAAGAACTATAGTACCCTGAAACCATCGTTGATGTGAAACCAGACGCATACACTCCATTTACATACACTTTCCAATATCGAGATTGTGACCTGACGATCGCAAGATGAACCCACTGATCCCGTGGCATCGTAAAATAGCATATTGCATCCCCTCGGGTTCCACCATACTGCAATCCAAAGAAAATGCGTCCGTCAGATTCCTCCATTATATCAAAGCTGTAATTTCCATAAGCAACGCCTTTTGACATTATACCGTTTTTCACACCACTTTTCAGTTTAATCCAAAAATCGACGGTATAGTTTGGATATAGGGACTCGTTTATGGCATTCGTTCCACTTACCTTTACATACCCGTTTCCTGAAAACGAAACGCAATTCTTGAATTTTCCCACTACATAGGACATATTACTACCAACATAAGGCTTGCCTGAGACTTCATCTTTCAATGATCCATCAAAATGTAGCAACAGCAAAGTATTCCTGTCTACTTTCTTCCGTCCCATCATCGATCTTATCATACCAACCTCCTTTCCGCCGAAAGTCGGTCAGATACTTTAGTTAAGAGGTGTTTACCCCCCCCCCGTTAACATTTGTAAACAATTATTTCTCATGACTTTATCTCCTATTTTTTAGTCGTTAATATCTTGTTTCATCTTTTTCAACGGCAGATCATTCTTCGTAAGCCCAATAGCGGATCAGGACAGTGCCATCCCCGCCGTTACCGTAAGTACCACAACCGCCACCACCGTAACCGCCACTTTTTCTATTGCCATTTCCAGTTCCGCATCCTTTGTCGTAATCGGATTCTCCACCCATGCCCCCATTTATATTTCTGTCTGAACCACCACCTCCGGCATTTCGTTTCCCAGTAGGTTCGCCAAAATCGCGGGTTGTATGCCTTTGACCCTTTCCTCCGCCATATAGGGAACCAGCTGGATAGAGAGAGCCATTTTCATTGCGGCTGCCTATTCCGTTAGATCCATCAGAACCCGCTTTAGCCGTATCTGAATCATCTCCCGCTCCGCCACTTCCGCCGTTGCCACCAGTATATGCCCCGGCATTACTTCCGCCTGGATAACCATTACCCGCACCATTTCCGCCATTAGCTCTATAACTTGAATTTAAGAATTGAGAGTATCCACCGTTGGGGGCAACTTCAGAATACCCTCCAATTCCTCCTTTCCCAACTGTTATCGGAATTGACTGACCCGGTGCAACAGAGATAGCATCACCGTCTCTCCATCCGGATGTATCTTTTTTGAAGGTTTTAGTATAGCCGCCACCTCCACCGCTTCCATTATGTCCTGCACCCCCTCCTCCGACAAGAAACACATCAACCTCCCTACATCCTTTAGGTACGATCCAGGTATAATTCCCGGCAGGATAGAACCTCTTGGTGAACAACTGCAACTTCTTCCGTCCCATCATCGACCGTCTCATCTACGCCCTCCTTTCTTACGATAAGAGGTCGTAACTTCTTTATTTAGAGAGCATTTACCCCCCCCCGTTTAACTTTTAATAACATAACCTGTTTCATTGCTTTACCTCCTGTACAATTGTGGGCAAGTCTTTCAAGTCGTTCGGATAACCTGTAACGGTTGTCAGAATGCAGAGATAGATCACACCGTATTGTTCATAATATTTGTCTTTCTCGAATGCCATACCCTGCACGTATGGAATAGGATCATCAAGCGTGCCTGCGTGCTCAGCTTCAACGATCTTATACAATGAAGCAGTTTCTATGCCCGGTTTCCAATCGGCTTGCAGCTTGTGCTTTTGTATCACTTCAAACAAAGTGTCGCTTTCTCCTTCCACTACTCGAAGCCGGAAGCCTATTTCAACTTCCTTGCCAAACTCCGCATCTTTCTCACCCCAAATGGGGAATAAGACCTGCATCTCCAACGCTTGGCTGGCTGTGAGAGACACGCTGTTCATCATCGCACGGGCAAAGGTCACTGCCTGCGCTTCCGGGGATTTAGCGATTGCCTTATCAGCTTTAGTTTGCAAGGCTGCCGTTGTTGTATGGATCATTTCAGGATAGCCTTTCACCACGATAGCTTCGACCTCCTCGGCTGTTTGGGCGGCATCGATACGGGATAGCAAGCGGTCTGTCACCTTGCCGCATTGCTCCGAATAGTCCGCTATTTCGTCAAGAGCAACCGTTAAGATATTCGAGGCGTAAAGATGACCGCCTGCTTCGACTTCTTCCTGCCGGCCACACTTATCTTTCAGACGAAGCGTATCACCGACATAGGCATCCTGTTCGTCGATGTAGTAATGATGGATGTCTTTGTCGTAGATTTCCTGCCGTTTGGCATCACGGGCACGCCAGAGCAATTCTTCTGGTGCCGGTTCGGGTTCCGGAGTGAGTTCCTTCCGCCAACATTCCAGCGGACTTGCCTCCGGATGGTCGGTGTGGAACTGTTCCTGTTCGGCGTCTAACAAGAGATATGCGCCGTCGTTATATTCTTCTTCCATTGTGCCTACCTTGTAGGAGTCAGGAAGGGGAGCGTCGGTCTCCCAGAATTGGATTTCTTTTTGGATGTATAGCATAATCAATTTAATTTTAATCCTTTACCGCCATTGTATAATTGATTTATCTCACTTCTGGATAATATGCGTTCAAATATGGAGACTTCACATATAAGTCCATTATATGATCGTTCGGTTACTGATGTGAAAAATATATCATCCAGACCTATGTAGAAGTGAGAACCTTCGTAGAATGGATCATTTATTGTCTTAACAAGTGTAGCATTTTCGTAAACACTCATCGTGTTATTATCGTAAGTTACCACATAATGACACCAAACATTGAATTTATTGGTTGTAATATTAATTCCATCATTAATATTTTGAATGTTCTTATACCTCATTTCAAGTCCATATCCTTCTCCGTCTTTTATTCGGCTTACTATAATTCCTCCGTATCGGTCTACTGATTCGTTATACTTTTTAGCCCACAGGGAAATACTATATGCGTTTTTCTTTACATATCCCGTTGTCGGTATCCTAATTCCAGAATCGTTTATAAAATACGCAGATTTATTTCCTGTAAAAATGCTATCGTCTTTCCATTGTACATTGTTTTTTAGCTCGCCTAATACCCCATTGACACATTCATACGAATCACCGTTCAATGGAAAGTAATACTTAGCATTCCACTGATTGGAAAAATCGGATTCGGTATCTTTTCCCGTCATCACCCGTCTCTTCATCTTTCACCTCCTTTCATTATACTCTCACGACAATTATCCCATGTTCTTTTTTCAGCGATACCCCTGTGGCTTTACCAGCTGGCAGTTCAACGCTTGTTTCCTCCGATTGCCAGCCCGAACCGTTTGGGATCGGTTGGTTAATCGTTGATCCGGTGTTGTTCTTAATGGACAGATAAAACTCCTGCATCTCGGGAACGCTTCCTATATTCGCAAAGTTGATCGCCTGCACAGATGTACTCGAATAGGTAAAACGCAAGTTATACGGTGATGAAGGAAGCGACTTTAAGGTACTGACATCGACATACTCTTTCAACCTCAAAGAGTCCGATACCTTCGTTTTCTCTTCATTGCTGTAGTCATTGGTTGATAGCCCCTTTCCCGTTACAGCTTCAACGACTTTGACCCATCCACCGGCTTTCCTGCCATACGTAGATGTATCAGATGGAGCATCTACAGTGATTGCCCCATCCTTGCCGGGCAAGCCTTGTATGCCCTGAAGACCCTGTTCGCCTCGTTCACCCGTTTCGCCTTTCTCGCCCTGTATCCCCTGCGGGCCCTGTTCGCCTCGATCGCCCTTTGGACCCTGTGCGCCTGTTTCTCCTTGCAAACCTTGTATGCCCTGTTCACCTTGAGGACCAGGGACACCCTGTATGCCCTGTTCACCTTTTGCCCCGGTTTCGCCTTTAGCGCCTGTTTCTCCTTTGTCCCCTTTATCCCCTTTTGCACCTTTAAGATTCGGTGTATCAAATGTGCCGGCAGCGGTCGTTATCTGGAGAATATATGTCGTTTCGTTATTGGTTTTGACACTGACCTGTATATCCTGCAAAACAGCCGGAAGATCTGCAAACGTATGCACTCCGTCGGATAGCTTCATGCTGAACTTGCCATTCTCCAATCGTTCGAAGAGCCATACCGATGCCGGATAGACCGTCGT
>ERZ773216.1868-NODE-1868-length-22975-cov-5.585689_pt1 | contig 22975 bp, 9 predicted proteins | sample MGYA00511259_ERZ773216 | MGnify/ENA primary metagenome ERZ773216 (study PRJEB29015, sample SAMEA2737764) | human gut metagenome | biome: human gut; feature: human-associated habitat; material: faeces | place: China | collected 2012 ... | reverse complement strand
TACTGCATGATATAAACCTGACTATCTACGAACGTGATTTTCTGGGTATCATCGGTCCCAACGGTGGTGGAAAGACTACCCTTATCAAATGTATACTGGGACTGCTGAAACCCACTACCGGGGAGATTCTATATCACTCCTGCCCTCCATCCCCCTCCGAAATTGCCAATTGTCAATTATCAACTGTCAATTGTCAATTATCCATGGGTTACTTGCCCCAGTACAGCAGCATCGACCGGAAATTTCCCATCACCGTAGAGGAGGTCATCCTTTCAGGACTCAGCAGCAAGAAGCCGCTGGCTTCACGCTTCACCGCCCGACACCGCGAGAAAGCCTCTGCCGTGATAGCCCGCATGGGGCTGGAAGGCATGGAGCAGCGTGCCATCGGCGCTTTGAGCGGCGGACAGTTGCAACGTGCCCTCCTGGGCCGTGCCATCATCTCCGACCCGCAGGTGGTGATTCTCGACGAACCCAGCACATACATCGACAAGCGTTTCGAAGCCCGCCTCTACGAACTGCTGGCAGAGATAAACAAGGATTGCGCCATTATTCTCGTCAGCCACGACATCGGCACGGTGTTGCAGCAAGTCAAGTCCATTGCCTGCGTCAACGAAACCCTGGACTACCATCCCGATACCGGCGTTACGGAAGAATGGCTGGAACGCAACTTCAACTGCCCGATAGAGTTGCTGGGGCACGGGACACTGCCGCACAGGATATTGAAAGAACACAAGCATTCTCACGGATGACTGGAAGCAAAGGAGGCCGACCCATTGTAGAACCGACCTCCCGTTACCCTTCCGAATAACTATCCGACAATCTTCTTACCCGTCATTTATATTGGAAAGCCTTATACGAATGGGGTAGTAATGACAAACGGAAAGAGTTCTTTGGTGTCACCGGACGCCTGCTCTGTACGGGTTCGGCAGGAAGGGGAGCCAGAATATCTCCATTCTCCAGATTTTCCAACCTCGTCACCTCATCATCGGTAACAATACGCACTTCCACCGGTTCATCATTGAAGTTCTCCACCACCAGTGTTTTATTGTCATACACAAACAATCCGACTTTGGAGGGAGCCTCCAGATAGATATCCATATCCCTACTCATAATGCGGCGAATCTCATTCAAGGCTTTTGCCGGAAAATCATATAAATTTCCCATATCATCGGGAATGGTCAATACATATAGATTGCCGGCGGCATAGGGAGCTCTCAACAAAATAGGATACCCCGATACTCCTCCCGTCAACGGACGGCCCGCACTGACTACTTCCCAAGCATCATTCGTATAATACTGAACCTGCGGTATCAATAAATCGCGTCCGGCTTGTCCATATCGGCCAAAATCATTGACAAGAGCTTTCAAATCGGTACAACGCAACTCTACTATTTCGGCAATTTTTTCAGGAATGGCTTTCAGCAAGCCGCTTGTAATCACCACATCCCGTCCGCTTTGCAATTGCTTCCTAATGTCGGTCATGAGCTCCGGAGCTTGAGCCGCCTGGGCAGTCAGCAGCACCACTTGTTGGTCTTTCGGAAAAACGGGACGTATATCCATCGGCAAACCTATCATGCCCAGATAATTCTGCAAGAAATCATCACCCGCCACATGAAAAGGCTTGTAGGACTTGATGCCAATGGGGTTACCCAACTTACCTACCAGTTTATCAGTCTGTTTCAATACAACATCCGCAATGCGTGCCATGGTGGTAGGCTCTATGGAAGTTCCGTTCTTCTGCCGGATAGGGGCAGTCATCTCATCATAATTAAAGCTGGTGCCCATGCCCTGCCAAGGGGTACGGAACCTGGGAGACAACTTCACGCCCAGAAGCTGGTTATAGGCAAAGAGAATGATTTCGGGAGCCTTGGCAAGCATGGTCAGATGCAGCTGCTCAGCATAGCGGTCCATACCCAGATTCAGTCCACCGGAGTCCACCCATCCTCCACCATTGTAGCCCGGACGCAGATTATCAAAATAACGGATAATATTATAGCTTAGATAATTCTGCAGATGCTGGTTGCCGGCAGGGTCCCTTGTTTCGGTACCCGTCCAGACACCGTCAAAGAGTTGGGGACCTTCCTCCAGATTAAAGCCCAAACCTTGGAAATGGTCGTACCAGTTGGGATACTTGATGATTACCTTTACACGAGGATTCACCTTCTTGGCAGGTTTCAGCACAAGGTCGCGCCCGGCTTCAGTCATCAGCTTCAAACGGTATTCCGTCCAGCTCTGCGTACCTTTGGCTTTTATCTCTATGTCCGACTTGCAACTGGTGAAGAAAAAGTCATCCAGAATAAACTCGTCAAAGTGCTTTGCCGTATGTTCTGCAATCTTTCGCACCATCTCACGATGCTCGGGATTGGAATAGCAGAACGTCTCGAAACTGTTCGCCTCGTTGATGGTGTAGGTAATTCCTCCGGCAGTCTCTATTCCCCGGTCATGGAAAAATTTCTTAGCTTGCTCCAGGGTGGCGTCATCCACAATCAGTAAATCACGATGTGTTTCCAAATAAATCTTGTCCACTTCCAACTGTTGTGAAATCACATTCCAAGTCGAATCCAGCCAATGGATGTCCTTCATCTTGTCTACCTCGTAGGCACGTACATAGACCGATACCTTAAAATTGTCATAAGCTTTTGCCTGCATGGCCATAGTGCAGACCATGCAGAGCAGAAAAGCTACAATTACAAACTTATCTACCTTTATTTTACTGTTCATTACCATTCAATATTTTCTGAGATGCCAATACCATATACATAAACCACGTAGCATGTCCGCCCAAACAGTACTCACCTTCCTGCCATAAGAACGGGAAATGAAGTAATTCGGGCAAGTCGGGACGAATCAGATTTGTACCCGGAGACACTCCACCCGGAATATAAGACCAGTCGGCACGGTTGACACCATAGGCGGCTTTCATCGTTTCGGCACCGACTCCCGTTACAAACGCTGCCTGATTACGTCCCGGATGCATACCGAGCAGGTATTGGACAGCATTGAAAATATAGTCCGGTGCAAACAAGTCAGGATAGGCAGCATGCAGGTAACAGTAATTGTAGCCCAGATGCTGGGGTTCCCATGAACCGGAAGAACGGTTACCTCTGTCATGCGGCACTCCATACGGAGTTTTACTGCTATACTCCTGATACATAGCCTGCAACTCCGGCAGTGCTTTGCGAACAGCCTTGCTGAAACGTGCATTTCCCACAGCTTTGTCGAAACGTCCGATGAACCAACCCGTCTGACGGATATTCTTGCAGATGAAATCCTGCTGCTGCAAAACGAAATCACGGTACTCCACTTCCTTTGTCGCCAGATAAAGTTCTACGGCAGCATGTACCTTGGCTGTCAGCACCCGGTTGTTGTCGCAGCGGGTAATCCTGAACAATTCACGGGCTATCTCCAGACAATCCGCTCCCAATGCATCGTTATGTCCCTTCAAGACACGTGAAATACCTGCCAGCCAAGCGGCTACCTGAAGTTCCCTACCAGGGTTGTCTTCCGTAAACACCCAGCGGTCGTCGGCAGTCCCACTGACATGGTCTGTATGGGCCGACGCATCACCCAAGTGTGCATACTGGCGTACGGTAGGACACAGAATCCCTCTGTAGAGACGCCCCAGAGCCTTCCAACCCGCCACTATCGTCAAAGCACCGTTTTCCACCTGCTGCAACAAGTCATTCTTTCCATCCGGCTGGTGAATCTCGACTATCTTCTTTTCAAAATCTATGGAAGTCTCGTCCCAATAGGTACCAAAGTTCTCACAAGCCATGGCAAGTATATAGGCCTCGCCTGCCTGGGATTCCACACGCAGGTCATAGTCCCCCGCATCGTGCCATCCACCCACATTCAGCCCTGGAACCAAATCACCCGGCTGGTACTTACAAAGAGTAGAGGTTCCCTGAGTATATCCGTCTATATGGTTGATATCGGTTTTGGCCATACGTGCATCGTCATGATGACAGAAGTCATGCCATACACGGTATTTTTCGTTCACACGCATGTGGCACATCTGTACCGGCAAAAAGTATTCCACCTCTGCCTGCCAGATACCCTTGTCCCACACATCTTTGGCAATGCGGAACACCGGAGAAGCAGCATCGCCGTACATTACCTGATAGAGCCCTTCTTCCGTCACTTCCGTGAAATCGAACTGCAGATAGTGGTAGCGTTGGAAATCTCCCCAATCCTTGGCAGCCTGCTGCTTTACCAGTTTCCTGCCATCGGCAGCAATGCGATAAAGGGCAGGTTGCTTGAAGTCTGTATCCCGTTTATCCAACTCTATGACAGCCACTTTCTTCTGTCCAGGATGGTAACCTACTTGAGAGGCTTGCACCACCGGTGCATAACGCCAGTCTTTAGTGACTGTCGGACGGATTATCCATTTCACCGCACCTTCCTTTGTCCCTGCCGGGAACTCCGAACGGAGCACAAACCAACCGTTGTTATGATTTATCCTTCCATCATACAGCAGCAAGTCTCCTTTCTCACTTTCAATCGTAATCTTTGCCAAATCATCCTGAGGATTGAGTACAAACTTTTTCCCTGCGGCCAAAGGAGCAGAGACGATATCATCGGCAATCATCGGGTTATAAGTCTTTCTATCCAACAGCAACTGGTCCAAATCAGCTTTCCCGTCAGGATTGAAATCTCCGATATGCTCCATATTGGAAGACTGTTTCATGGTGGGCCCCATCGCCTGGTGGGGAAAGACTCCCGTCCGGTTGTCCATAATCCACGGCTTGCCCAGCAAAGTGGAAGGTACCAATTCCAGATTAAAGCCCAACTTGCCGGCAAACCGCTCGGGCACTGGTTGGTCCAAATCAACGGTCAATACCAGATAATCCTTCTCGCCTTTGACCTTAATGGTATAGCCAAAAACAAAATCCGGATAAAGCATCGGATTAAAGCCTGCCATGTGTTTGGCCGAATCCGGATAACTCAATGTGACACGGATTTCATTGTCAGCCTCATCCACCACCCGGCTTCTCATCTTGGGCAATCCCTGCCACTGCCCTTGCGAGATTTCAAAGCGCACATCTCCATTGGCAGCCCTGCGGTCTCCATTCAAAACAAGGGTCAGTCCTCCCTGGTGTCCTTCAGGGTAGACGTCACTGAACACCATCACATTGGCCCCGCCATTCTCAAAATATCCCGATGGATTGATTCTGAAATCCTGGGCGTGCAGCCCCATACAAAGCATCAGTGATGCTGCACCTGCTATAAATTTTTTCATAAATACTATTTTAAACGATTATGTATTTCTACTCCCAAGCGTACCGTATGATATGGGCAACGCCACATACTCACTTTGGGAGTATCCTTCTTGGGTTCTCCATCAAAACAATCACTGTACCATTCACCGTATTCCCGGTCTATCATACAGTCCTTTACGAAAGTCCAAACCGTATCGGCCGATTGCAGATAAACGTCATTCCCGCTGATTTGCCAGGCATTGACACAAGCTATCATCGTTTCAATCTGGCCCCACCATGAGGCATGCCCGGTTGTTCTTCCGCCCTTCTTTTCATACATCATATACCCTTTGTCACTCAGTCCTTCCGCCAAGCAAGCATCCGTCACATCCAGCGCAAGCCGATTCGCCCTATCCATCAGTTGCCGGTCTTCTAACACACGGGCAGCCTCACAAAGCAGCCATCCCGCCTCTACATCATGTCCATAAGAGTCCATCTCAACCAGACTGTTCCATGCATTATCAAAGAACAAATTAAAATGTCTCTTTGAAGAGTCATAAATGCGGTCCATAAACAACTCGGTGCAGAATTCGAGTCTTTTCCTCAGTCCGTCGTCTTTCCAGCACTGATATAAAAGGGTATAAGCCTCCAGCACGTGCAAATGCGCATTCATAGTCTTGGGTGCATTGTTATCATAATTATCCAGTTGTTTCCAATCTTCAGTAAAAGATTCCACATAACCGTCATATTGCGGTTCGCGGCCTTTCTCCTCCAAGGTATGATATAAACCGACAGCCATATCCAGACTCTCGCTGTTACCTGTTGCCAGATAGTGTTCAGCCAGCCCATAGATGGCGTAGGTCATGGCATACGTATATTTGGAAGCATTCAGCACCTCACCGTCAGGATTGACCAGCCAATATACCCCACCATGTTCCTTGTCTATAAATGTATCAATGAAGTAGCGTTGCGATTTATCCGCAAGCTTCAGATAAGCCTCATCCTTAAACGTACGGTATGCGGCAGAAAAACTCCACAGAATCCGGGCATTCAGAACCCCTCCTCTCGGAGCATCCACTACCGGAGTACCATTCCGCAATACAGTTCCATAAAAACCGCCGTCGGGAGCCACTGCATAATCCATCCAAAACGGCAACACGCTGTCTCTGACATTCATGACAATCTCTGTACGCATGCGTGTCTGCATATCTGTCTCCCCTGAATGCGACCGGCAGCCTGCCAGACAAGACGCAACCAGCAGTGCTATCCAATAAAACATCTTCCTTTCCATAATTATTCTCTAAAACCATCAAACTTTTCCTTGTATAATTCCCCGTTTATCAGAGACTGGTGTTCGTCGTCTCAAGTACTGGTGTTTGTCATGTCAGACACCGGCTTTCATCACGACAGACCCTGACGTCTATCACAACAACTACTGGTGCCTGACATTTCACTCACAAATATTTTATTATTAAGTGTTTATTTATAATTTATCAATATCCCGGATTCTGGTCAGCCTGATTGATGAGCGGGTTGGTCAGAATCTCATTCGTCGGAATCGGGAAGATTTCCTGATAAGCCTCGTGCTCAAAGAAACGGAATGAGTCACCAGTCTGCAGACAAGCCTCTTGTGAAGAGTTGGCTACTGTTTTCGGATATTCGGCGGCAAACCATTCTTTGCACATACCCATACGGCACAAATCATGGTAAAGCGAGAACTCGGCATTGAATTCATGGCGACGCTCTATAATCAGCGCCACCTTCCATACCGGAGAAGTATAGCCTTTGGCTGCTTTATAGCTTGTATAATAGGTCTCTGCATCCGGCACTTCCACCGTCTGGGTATTCAACATGTCGGCGGGTAGGTCAATCATCGTCGCTCCCATCTCCAAATTACCCCAAGCACGGTTACGTATCTGACGTATCATGTTCCATCCGGTAGCGTTGTCACCTGTCTCGAAACAACATTCTGCATAGTCGAGCATGATGCCTGCATAACGCTTCAAAGTCAACGAAATAGGATTGAATACTTTGTTGTTCTCACCTGGCTTGCATCTCCAGTATTTCAAGGAATAAACAGTAGGCATATTTTCGGAACCTTGGAAAAGACCGTCAAAACCACTTGTCACCCCTACAGTCTGCCCGGTAATGGGATGCGTATCCCCTTTGGCAACAGCAGAGTATTGGCGGCGTTTGTCACCCGGTTCAAAGGAACGTACAAACTCCCAAGAAAGACAGAGAGACCCCCAGCCTCCCCATTCGGGTGCCGCACACATATATCCGTACCACATCATGGCATCTGAAGACGAATCGGCTCCCCAGCCCATATATCCTTGTTCATGATACATCACCTCAAATACAGATTCTTTGGTCCAATGTGTATCCCAGGCATGCAGGTTACCGAAGCAGGGCTCCAATGAATAGGTTCCACTGTCCACTATATCCTTTAGTTCCGTCTTGGCTTTCGTAAAGTCTTTCTTCAACATATACAGCTCGGCCAAATAAGCTTTGCAGAACCCCTTGGTTATACGTCCGTATTCACCATTCATGGGTAACCAGTCCAGATGGTCGCGTCCAAAAGACAAATCTTCCTCGATAGCCGCATAAGTCTCATCCACGGATTCCGGACGTGCCTTTCCTACCGAAGTAGTATAGGTTTCACCGGTAAGCAACATCGGTACCCTTCCGAAAAGTTTCGTCAGGTAAAGGTAGTTATAACCGCGGATGGCACGTGCTTGCGCTTCATAAACGGTCTTGGAATTGCTGTCCGCAAATATAGAGGCATCCGCCGTCTCCAGGCCAGCCAGGAAACGGTTTGCACGGTCCACTGCACGATAACTCATCCGCCATGCAGTCTCCAGGGAACCCTTATCGGGTTTCCAGGCATGACGCTGCCATTCCGCATCCCAACCGGAAGCCTGACAGTCCATCGTAGAATGGTTGGCAGCAAATACCTGAGGCTTGAATCCCCATGTTTCGTCATCACCGGAACCGTGCTGGTCCGTATAAAAGGTATCATAAAGTCCGTTCAATCCGGAAAGGACATTCTCCTCCGTTTTAAACATGAAATCTGCCGGAAGAATATCGTAATGATCCACTTCCAAATAATCGTCACAAGACGTTACGGTGCTTAAGGCCAGCACACCGATCAACAGTTTATATAAGTTTTTCATAATCATATTTTTTATCCGTTAGTATTAGAACTGTACACTCAGACCGAAAGTAACCGACATCGGGAACGGATAACGTCCTCCGTCAAATCCCGAATACAATACATTGGAGTCACCAACTTCCGGATCGCCGAACTTATTGTACGAAGAGATGGTACATACATTGTCGACACTGGCAAATACGCGTGCATTTTCCATTTTCACCGGTTTCAGCACATTCTTCGGGAATGTATATCCTATCTGAATATTTGAAATCTTCAGATAATCCCCCTTCTGGATGTAGGCGTCGGACACACGCATGTTCTTATTATAGTCTGTCTTGGTGATACGCGGATATTTGGCGCCGGTATTCGAAGATGACCATGCATTATTGATATATTCCTTCAGTACATTCTGATAACCGCCGTCGGGTGCATAGACTGAGGTCAAGCGGGCCGAAGAATAAGAAAGGATATCCATACCGGCTACACCGTACAAGTTCATCGAGAAATCAAAGTTTTTCCAGGAAGCGGTAAGGTTCATTCCGTAAGTGAACTTGGGATATCCATTGCCTATAACAGTACGGTCGGCATCGGTAATCTGCCCGTCACCATTCAAATCAACAAACTTATAGTCGCCGGGCTGGGTAGTCTTGTCCTGATATACACCACTTTCAACTCCCTTTTCAACCGCCAGCCTATTCATTTCATCAATTTCGGCCTGGGTTCTGAAAATGCCTTCTACCTTCCAGCCATAGTAGGAACCTACAGGATAGCCGTTCTGTGTAATGGAGTGGTTGTCCCAGTTGTCGCCATCTTGTGCTGAACCTGACTTGCTGAATATCGGATCGCCGACTTCAATAGCCTCGTTCTTCAGGGTAGACCCATTCAGTCTTATGCCGATATTCCAATCGCTGAAGCTCTTGTTCCACGCAGCAGTAAACTCGAAACCTGAGTTACGGATATGTCCCGCATTAGTATAGACATTGGAGAAACCGGTGGAAGGACGAATCTGGCGATACAGAAGCAGATCCTTTGCGTCACGGATAAAGTAATCGGCAGAGAAAGAAAGCTCATTGTTCATAAAGGCAAAGTCAATACCGATATTTGTCTGCTCATTGGTTTCCCATTTCAGGTTGGTATCAATTTCTTTCTGCTGGGCAATACCGGCACCGTTAATCACACTCGAACCATTAAAGAACCAGTACATTGCATTTGCCGAAGACAACTGTGCTATGGACAAGTTGGTACCATTGCCCGCATTACCGGTCTGTCCCCATCCGGCACGCAACTTCAAGTTACTGAACAGTTCTAAATCCTTAATGAACTTTTCCTCGGAAAGACGCCAAGCTACAGAAGCGGAAGGGAATGTACCATAACGATTGCCGGCACCAAAGTTCGAAGAACCGTCGCGGCGTACCGTTGCAGTCACAATATAGCGGTCGTTCAAAGTATAAGTCAGACGGCCGAAGTAAGAAAGGAATCTTGTCTTCAAATCCAGCCCACCATCCGTTTGCTTAGACGATGGGTCATTGGTCAATGAAATTTTGCGGATGTTGTCTGCCGGGAAATCGTTGGCACTGGAATTCAGCCAGGCACCGTTCGTATCGCTGGTAGAGAAACCGGCCATTGCACTTACGCGGTGATGCTCATTGGACCAGTCATAGTTCAAGAACGCTTCCAGACCGAGTGAAGTGGACTGGCTCTGGTTCAGCGAGAACGAGTCCTTACGGTCTTGAGTTCCAAAGGTTCTATCATTATAGGCTGTATAGCCATTATAACCTTTTGTATAATAATTATAACTGGCAATAGTTTTGAAGGTCAACCCTTTGTACAAATCGAGTTGTAGGAAAGCACTGGCGAGCAGACGGTCCCATTTATTAATACTGTCGGCAGTCTTGGCAGCAGCAACCAGATTGTCAGCTCCCTTGTTCACGTCTCCATTGCCTTCTTTCTTGTAATGTCCCCAAGTACCGTCGGGCAACACAATAGGCATGGAATAGAAAACACCGTCCTCTACATAATCCATGGTTGGAATGGCTTGTGCATAGTTTCTCAGGTTGCCTCCTCCCATCTTTTCCGAATGTGCATAGTTCAAGTTCAAGCCTACATGCAGAAAGTCTTTCACTTTGTGAGTGATATTAGCGCGTGCCGTCAAGCGTTTAAAATTCGACTCAATCACGATACCCTGGTTGTTCAAATAACCCAGAGATAAGTTGGCTTGGGTATTTTCGCTGCCTCCCGAAGCAGAAAGGTTATAGTTCTGCTGTAATGCCGTGCGTGACATTTCATCCTGCCAGTCAATGCTGTTCAGTCTGCCTATGTAATCCTCGCCATATGCCAGATTGGTCATGGCAATACCGTCATTCTTGACGGCGGAACGTACAGCACTTGCAAACAAGCCCGCATCAGCCACATCAATCTTATTCGAATTGAACTGGAGGGCATAGTTGGCCGAAAAGTTCACCTTTGCCTTCCCCTTACCACCGTTCTTGGTAGTAATCATAATGACGCCATTGGCACCGCGAGTACCATAGATTGCCGTAGCCGAAGCATCCTTCAGAATTTCGATGGACTCTACATCATTAGGATTCAAGAAATCGATGGAAGTTCCTACCTGCACACCGTCCACTACATAGAGTGGGTCGGCAGAACCATTCACGGTTGCCACACCGCGGATACGGATGGAGAAACCTCCTTCCGGGTCACCGGAAGAACGGATGACAGATACACCTGCCGCAGCTCCCTGCAAACCTTGTCCCAAGTTCACCGGATTCCGCTTCATCATTTCCTCCGCATTCACGGAAGCCACAGAACCGGTGAGGTCGGATTTCTTCATCGTACCGTAGCCCACAACAACTACCTCATCCAAGGTTTCGGTATCCTCCTTTAAAGTAATTTTCAGAGCATTCATATTCCCGGTTACTTTGACCGTTCGCGCCAGATAACCGATGTAACTGGTCTTCAGCGTAGAACCTACGGGACACTGCAAGGAGAAGTTACCGTCCAAATCGGTAATCATACCGTTTGTCGTACCTTCCACAATGACATTGGCACCGATGATGGGCTCGCCTTTCTCATCCACCACTTGGCCCTTCACAGTAACTACACTCTGCTGTACGACAGTGACACCTGCAAACGGCTGTACGCTTGTTGCAAAGAGAGGTCCGGCACATGCCAGCGATACTGACATGATACCCAAATACTTCATCACATTTCTCATAAATACTAAATACTTAGGTTTAACAAATACCCCGGTCATAAGCACATCGGGAAAAAGATATGCGACACAATTTTGTGCCACTATAGAGGCACTGCCGTGCCATTGGGAAGGCACATCTGTGCCACCATAGTGGCACAGATTTCGGTAACTATATCCCTTTCTCTTCCATACCGACAGGGGTGAATTCAATATAGATTTTCAAAGATTAAGTTCAGAAACTCAGGGAAGTGCCTTCAACCTGGTTCAACAGTTGCGGTTTGGCCTTTCCACAATCCACTTTCACAACCTGAATACGGTTGTCGGCAGGTAGACAAACCAATCCTTCTGCCTGCTTCTTGTCAGCACTGTATACCTTCAGGCTCATTTTACTCCAATCCATCTCAGCAGTGGACTGCGCCAACTTCAGATGAGGAAGTACCGAACCGTCACGTACCAGCATGATTATCGGCAGACTGCCTGCTTCAATCCGGTGCCATCCGCCTTCGTAGACTTTCTCTGTCTGGTAGTCTATCCATTTTCCTTCGGGAAGGTAAACTGTGCGGCCCGTCATACCGGATTCAAGCAAGGGGGCAACCAGAATCTGCGAACCGAAGAGATACTCGTCATCCACTTTCCATGCTCCCGGATCATCGGGGAATTCTACAAACAAGGCTCTTAGCATCGGTAAGCCCTTTTCTGTACATTCCTTAGCCTGAGCATACACATAAGGCATCAGACGGTACTTCATCTCCGCACTCTTGCGGAAGACATCCTGCACACGCTTGCTGTCGTACAACCACGGCTCTGTCGGAGGTGCCCCATGCGCGCGGGTATGGGAAGTAAGAAAACCGAACGGTATCCAGCGGCAATACAAGTCCTCCGGAGTGGATTTTACAAAGCCGCCCATATCATGGCTCCAGAAGGAGAAACCGGACAAGCCGAAGGACAAGCCTGCACGAAGCGTACCCAGCAGACCCGTGTTCGTAGTTGCAGCATCACCGCCCCAATGCAATGGATAACGCTGGGAACCAGCCCATGCGGCACGTGCCCACATTATATTCTCGTTGTGCAACTTCTTGGTTATCTCGGACACTGCCATATCATAACGCACCGGATAGAGGTTATGCTCATACCATCCGCTCTTGCCGGAAGCGTAAATACCATTCAGTGGAGCAGCCTCGCCAAAGTCTACTTTAATGGCACTGACACCGATATTCAGCAATCCCGCCAGTTTGTCCTGATACCACTTTACTGTTTCCGGATTGGAAAAATCAAGCACCACATCTTCGTAGGGAAGTTCACCATTTCCATTTTTCACATACATGTCTTTCTCTATCAGTTCAGAGAAATAACGGTTTTTAGGAGTGAAATAAGGCAACTGCCACAAACATACATGGAAACCTTGTGACCTCAAATCCTTCAACATCTGCTGTGGATTCTGGAAACGGTTCTCGGAGAATTTATAGTCACACTGCCAGTCCACATCAAACCAGCCGGTATCGAAATGGATAACATCGCACGGATACTTGTTCTTACGGATATTGGCCGCTACATCATAACCTTCCTTTTCACTGAAATAGGTAATACGGCTCATCCACGTACCGAAAGACCACAAGGGGGGCATGCCCGGCTTTCCTACCAAATCGGTGTACTCGTCCAGAATATCTTTCGGCTCGCCGAAGAAAACGAACAAATCCAGGTTCTCGTCACCCATGAACATTTTGTTCAGCCCAATATAGGTAGCACCAAAATCACAAGTCACGGGAGCGGATGTATGCATAAACATACCATATCCCCGGTTACTCATAAAGAAAGGAATCGGTTTGTACATTTGGTCCGTCTCAGGCCCTTGTGGGTCTGTAACGAACAAGTTCACCTTCTGTCCGGCCTTGTTCAGCCCAGTGGCAGACTCTCCGCAACCAAAAATCATTTCATCTGCAGTCAAGGTAAATACCGGATTGATGCGGCGAGCATTGTCGCTTCCCCGCTTCACAAAACAGAACGGCGTATATTTTACCTGCGTAGAGTCCGCGTCGCTCAAAGCGGCAGTCTGGCTCAAGATACGTCCGGCTTTATCCTTCAAGACGATTCTCCAAGGATTCTTGTTAATCTGAATGGTTCCATAGTCGCTGGAATAGATAATCTTGTCATTCGTCTCGGTAACTTTCCAGCTTCCATCCCTGCCCGGTTCCTTTGCCAACATGATGGAAGCGGCAGGTTTGGGTTCCACCGGGGTCGTTAGCATACGGATACGTACCGTACGCGGAGTTACAAAGTCAATCTTGAATTTGAGGTTAGGGTCATTTTCATAGGCAGTGAAGGGGAAATCGAGCATTCTCATTTTACGGGGCTGTGCACCGTTGGTATTGAAGGCTTGGCGGGGCATCAGATGCCCGCGTTTCCAATTCACCAGCCCTTCACCCGACTTGGCATCGAATGACTCCAGGTGATCTGCAAAAAACAAGGTATTACTCAAGTCACGGAAATCGGTACTCATGTCCAGAGGTTGGTTCATCAAATACGAAGTACCGTCATTGACATGTGGCTGTGCCAACAGATTGCCACCGGCAAACAACAGCATCGCCACTGCTAAAAGTTCTTTCTTCATACTATTAGGATTTAAATGATCTCGCCTGCAAATGTATTTTTCTTAAAGGAAACACAGATGCCTTAAAAATGTCTTTTAATATCCGGTTTTGTTTCATAGAACCCATATAGGGCCATTGGAAACAAAATGCATACTATTTTTCACCAAACGGAGGATATCATCCCACACGAATACGCAAATCTTTCCTTGCTCGTTCGAAGGATTATATTTAAGTTTGCAGTTACAATATTGTTAATCCTTCTAATAAAGAAAATACATGAAACAACTGCTCCTATTCCTTATATGCAACCTGGCCTTCCTCCTTACTGTTCAAGGTAACTCAGCGGAAATCCCGCCGGCTGTCATGTTCAAGCAGCTCTCTACAACAGAAGGACTCTCCAACAACAGTGTCCGAAGCATCTACAGAGACAATAGGGGATTCCTCTGGGTGGGGACAGAATCAGGACTCAACAAATACGACGGCTACTCCTTCCAGCAGTATTACCAGAACAACTCCGACCTGCCGGACGATGCCATCAGCGAAATTTTCGAAGGACCGGACGACAATGTATGGATAAGGACTTCCAGCGGCTACAGTATCTATAATTATAAGACCGGTAAATTCGACAATGACTATAAACCCATACTCGATGGGCTGCAAATCCCCAGTAAAAACATTCTGAGGATGGGAAAAACATCCAAGAATGAGTTTTGGGCCTACGACTATTCCAAACTTTACATACGAAGCATGGACAACAGCTCCATCAAAGCCTATCCACTGGCAGTTGAAAAGATTTCAAACCTCTATATAGGTGTCCAGTTCATTTATATAATGTACTCCAACGGTACCCTATACAGTATCAGCAAGCAGACTTCCGAAGTCAAGGAAATAGCCATTCCCACCATCTATAGACCTTTGCTGGAGAATCATGAGCCACACATTTACATAGACCAAAACGAAAGCCTATGGGTATACACCTTCCAAAACAGCCTACTTTTGCACAAGAACAGTTTTACACAGCAATGGGAGGACATCAGCCTGAACAATAACACTCACATACAGTACAATCGCGTGCAACGCATCCTCGACCTGGGAGACGGCAACGTATGGATACTTACCAGCCATATGGGGCTGTTCGTTTACAACACCCTGACCAAATCGCTTACCAACTTGGTGCACAATCCATTGAAACCGCACACCATTGCCAGCAACAATCTGAATACCATTTACCGGGACAAAGACGGAACCATATACATAGGGAATTTCAAACACGGTATTTCCTATTATAGCCCCATGTCCCAAATCATACTATGCAACAAATCCCTGGAATATGATGATATCCTGACCTTCTGCGAAGACACCAGCCAGGAATACATTTACTACGGAACAGACGGTACGGGACTAATCCGACGTTCACTAGTGACCGATTCATACGAAAAGATAGCAACTCCCGCCAATATTGTAGTCGACTTATCCATCGACTCCAAAAACCGCCTATGGATAGGCACCTTCCAGAAAGGACTGCTATGCTACTCGAAAGGGCAAATCAAACAATACACAGTAAGTAACAGCCAGCTTCTCGAGAACAATGTGTATACAGTAAAGGTAGACAAACACGGATACATCTGGATAGGTACCATGAAAGGATACATACAGAGGTTAAATCCGGAAACCGGGCAGTTTGACACCATCTTGTACCGTCCGGGAGAATTCTTTGTCCGAGATATGTACTATGATAAAGACAGTACCCTTTACGTAGCGACCAAAGGAGGACTCATTATCATCGATACGGAAACCCAAGCCTATAATATCTACGCCGAAGCCGGCCGCTTCAAGGAGAACAATATGCTCACTGTCTATAAGGACAGCCGGGACCTTCTTTGGATAGGACATCCACACGGACTGAGTATATGGAACCAGAAGAACGACTCCATCTACTTCCTTGACCAGAAAAACGGACTTGCCGCCAACCTCGTCAGAGCCGTCACGGAAGACAACAACAACCAGATGTGGATTGGTACCGGCAACGGCATCTCACGAATCAAAATAACAAACGGTACATACGCCATCGTGAACTACTCCGTAAGCGACGGACTGATATGCAACGATACTAATGTCCACGCCATCCTCAAGCTACAGAACGGCAATATACTGATAGGCACGCCACAAGGTTACCAGACTATCATTCCACAAGACATCCTGACCACAAGTTATGATGCCAATATTTACCTTACCGGTATTGAGCTCAAATCCGGAATGACCCATCCGGACATCCTGAACGGCAGCTCACTTGAATGTGCACAACATCTTTCCTTCACTGAAAAGGAAAATTCATTCACTCTGTCCTTCTCTGCCCTCGACCTGGTGGAAACGGATAAGATAAAATATGCCTATAAGATTCATTCCAACTGGATTTATGCTGAAAACAACAAAGTAAACCTATCCATGCTGACTGCCGGAAACTATACTTTATCCGTCAAGGCATGCAACTCACAAGGCATATGGAGCCCCAACGTCAAGGAACTGAAAATAAAGATACTCCCTCCTTGGTGGCGCACTTGGTGGGCTTATACCATATATAGCGGTATCGTTTTGTGCATCCTTCTGTCCATTATCCGCAATCTGCACTTACGCCAAAAGCAGAAACAAATCATGCAGGCCATCGAGGTGGAAAATGAAAGGCAGCAGAAAATCAACAATATGAAACTGCAGTTCTTTGCCAACATAAGTCACGAACTGCGGACCCCCTTGTCACTTATCATCAATCCGCTTGAAGAGTTTTTCGTAGACCATCCCGAATATCGTAAAGGCATTCTGGATATGGTCAAACAAAATGCCGACTATCTGCTGGAACTGATTAACCAACTGCTGGATTTCAGAAAGCTGGATGCCAAGGCTGAAACCCTGAAATGCAAACATGACAACATCCTTATCATTCTGAGTGAAATATTCCACTCTTTCGATCCGATAGCACAGAAACGGAACATCAGCTATAGCCTTACCGCTCCACAACATTCTGTATTCATGGATTTTGACTATGACAAGATACGCAAGATATGCACAAATATCCTGTCAAATGCATTCAAGTTCACTCCCAATAAAGGAAGCATCTCACTGGATATTGCCGTAAGAGGCACAAATCTGGAACTGACCTTTACCGACACCGGTTGCGGCATAGAGGATGAAGCCAAGGAGAAAATATTCCAAAGATTCTATCAGTCGGGCAAAAACCAGTCGAACAACGGAGGCAGCGGCATTGGACTGCACATTGTTTCCGAATACGTAAAGATGCATCAGGGTACTGTCTGTGTCAGGGATAACCAGCCTTGTGGTTCTGTATTCCTGATTGCCCTACCCCTACACCAGAACAGTAATGAAACCAAAAACGGAGAACCGGTCGAAGGACCGGAAATAAAAGAAGAATCCCATCCATTCACCATACTACTCGTAGATGACAACTACGACTTCTTGAAATTTCTCTCTGAAAGTCTTGCCAGGCAGTATCATGTATTAAAAGCCACAAACGGAAAACATGCACTGAATGTACTGGAAAAGGAAGATATTGATTTAGTGGTCAGTGACATCATGATGCCCGAGATGGATGGTCTGGAACTATGTTCAACCATCAAGAATGACATACGCTACTCCCATATCCCCATTATCCTCCTGACAGCTAAGGCAAGTGAAGAACACCAATTGGAAGGGCTTAGCGTTGGCGCAGACGACTATATCACCAAGCCTTTCAATATGGAAGTCCTCAAGCTGCGCATCAACAAGATTATCGAGATGAACGTCAAACGTCAGGAAATATTCAATCAGGACATTAAAATCGAGCCAAGCCGTATCACCATCACTCCCCTTGACCAGCAGCTGGTGGAAAAAGCTATCCAGATTGTAGAGGACAATATCAGCGAAACCGAGTTTTCCGTCGAGGAGCTTGCCAGCAGCCTGAATATATCACGCAGCTATTTCTACAAGAAAATGATTAAGATAACGGGAAAGAAACCCATCGAATTCATCAGGACCATCCGTATGAAACGTGCACAACAACTCTTGACAGAAAGCCAGATGCAAGTTTCGGAAATTGCATATACCTTGGGGTATAACTCCCCCAAGATATTCTCCAAACATTTTAAAGAAGAGTTCAACATCAGCCCATCCGAATTTATAAGGCAGCAGGCTGAATAGAAACATTATTTTGACATCAAAGCATCCAACGAAGACACCAACGCCACCAAAGCAGCACTCCAATTAATGGCTATTTCATTGGAAGCATACGAACCTTCCACATCTGCATAAGACTCATCCGGCAGATTGGAAGGATAGGGTACACCGTCTTGTTGGCCAGGATTGGGACCGCCAACAAGGAAACCGGGAAGAGGTGCCTCTATATCATCCGATGCAGAAAGACGATGGTGCGGATACAGAGGACTTTTCATCCCGAAACCGGTGACATAACAATATCCCGTGGCATTCTTTCCTAAAATGTAGTCCATATTGCGGTAGGCGTTCGTCAGGTACGACTTCTCACCCGTAAGCAAATAGGCGCAAACCAGTGAAGTGGCTTGGTTAGCACACCCTTCGGCAAGGCATCCCCAAAAGAAATCTTTGGCATCGTTGCCGTAAGGAGCGTGGAAAGGAGAGCGGTCAGCACCCCGCACAGCCTCGGCAGCATAGTCCAGTAGCAGGTCTTTCATGGCATTTGCCAACTCCACGTCTTCACCCTGATATTCCCTGCCCGGTTGCAGCCAGGCAAACACGCCCAACGCAGTGGTATTGCCCCAAGAAGGAGTCTTATATGCAGTGGGCAGATGCTTCTTCACTTGTTCCCGGTAAACGGGCTTTCCCGTAGCAAGATAGAGCTCGGAAGCCGCCCAGAAGAATTCGTCATCAGCACTGCGATCACCATAAGCTCCCGTAACTACGGCAGGTTGATATTGCTTGTTGAGAAGATCCTGATGATAGAGTGCCTGCGGATGTGCTTCTGCCCAGGCATAAGCACGTTCGGCAGCCTGCAAAGCCACTTCCGAAAAGCCAGGATAATCCTCTTCGTAAGGAGCAAACAACACGGAAGCCTGCGCTAAAGCTGCAGCATAGTCCAATGCCGCCGTTACTGATTTCTGAACTACATAACGGGGCTGCTTACACTCCGTAGGCTTGATAAATCCCTCGAACGAAGGGGTAGTCAGCTTGTGGTAGACTCCTCCGTCGGCAGGGTCTTGCATGGTCAGCATCCATTTCAGGTTATAGTACATCTCGTCCAGCAAATCGGGCGTGTGGTTTCCGCTTTCCGGGATGTTCACCCGTTGACGGATAAAATAGTCAGGAAAACGGGCATAAATCGCCTGCATCAATCCGATGGAATAAGCGGAGTTCACAATGTACTTGTTATAATCTCCGGCATCATACCATCCTCCCGGAGAAGAAATCACCGCTCCCGCCTTACGTTCCGGCCCGGCAGCATTGGGATGTACCAGCACCTTGTCATCTGGATGGCCTGCCGGACGGCTCCACCGACCCGCATAAGTCGCTTCGATGGGCATACCCGTACGTTGGTAATAGAAAGACTTCAAAGCGGCATCGGCCAAAGGGGACAGCACCTTTTCCTTTACTTCGAATGCCACTGAATCGCCGTTAACCAACAGAAGATATCTTCCCGGTACCGTGATGTCACTGAAATCCAATATTGTCCTGCTCTTATCCGACCAAGCGGATGAAGCGGTATATCCGGGTTTGCCGGAAAGTAGCCGATTGCCCGTGGCTGCATCTACTATGGTAAATTCACGTACCTCACCGGCATTCACCACAGCTACTTTTTCCTGCTGGGGATAATACCCTAACTGATTCAAACGTACAGTTTCTGAAGGATGCCCTAAAGTGGCCATTCCTCCCAGAACTGTAAACAGACATGTAGTTATATTCATATCACTATTCTTTATATATTAATATTATTCCATTTCAAAATTATTTATCCGACAATAAGGTAATGAAACTGATAGCCGGCAAGTGTACCCGTACCAGTCCATTCTCCACCTTCACAGCAGTTTCCTTCATGCAGTCCTTTGTATTGGTCACATAGACTTTCAGTTCCTTCACTTCTGCAGGGATACCGGAGATGACAGCCTCACAATCCGCCCCATTATTGACCATATGGACGGCATATTCTCCGCGCACCATATTTCCGAAAGCTGCACAGTTTACATTTTTCTTGCTGCTACTGACTGGAATGGCCAAGGCATCGGCCGGAGTGGAGGCCAGCTGCTTAATGTTCCAGAAACGTTGTGTAGGACGCAAAGGACCTTTGGAGCCATAAATGCCGTCTCCCCACAACAACGAATAGTCTGAAGTGAGCTGCCACTGCAAGATGGACAGTGGTTGGCAAATAGCACAAATACGCGTATACAGATTGATTTCATAAAGTGCAAACGTCGACTCATTGAATATCTCGGCATAACCATGAGCAGCGGCATCCGTACTACCCTCACCAACCAAGAGTGGTACATTAATCGCTTTGGCAGCATCCGCCCACTTCTTTAACGTAACATCATCACAACCACGCCATGAATGGAAAGAAACTGCACCAATATACTTATGAGTCTCAGAATTGTTCAAAGCAGGAAGGATAAAATCAAAAGTCGTAGCATCCGAATTGTCGCCAAGCAGCATACGGGTAGGAAGATTCAACTCTGCCAGATAAGCTCCAAACTCCTTAATGAAATCGGCATGCTCCTGCGGCGTGTGAAGGACATCAATACCCAAATCCGATTCATTGAACGAGAACATGGAGAACTCAATACCATAATACCGTTTGGCATACAACAGATAATCTGCCATGGATTTATAAATCTTCTCCTTTTTCCGGCTATCCAGACGATAAGCAATGACACCACCTTGACGGGCATAACTTGCAGGACCTCCGTCAATGGCCCATGCAGGCGGAAACCAACAGCTTAGTATTACCGGCATTCCCATCGCCTTCAAGCGCTTTGCCATGAGGAAACTTTCCTCCACCCGCTTGTTCAGTCCCCCATTCTGTGCCACGGCAATAGGATCGGATTCTTCTTCGGGTTGCCACAATCTCCACGGAAATTCCACACGGCCATAAGCTACGCGCAAATTTTCCAGACAGTAATCTATCACTTTAGGGTCGGCAGCAGGATTCTGCAGGCGGAAATTCCCTCCAAAGCCTGCAAACAAACTTCCCGGATTCTGCATATCCAATGTAATTTCCGCGTCACTGTGATCTATCACTCCGGAAGCATGCAGTTCCATAGACAATGCTGTTCTCCCAGCCTTTTTCAGAATCGGCATCAGCGAGATATACACAACAGTACCGGTAGACTCTTTTTCAACCGTGACCTTTATAGACTTATTGAACTTGAATTCCAACTTCCTATTGGCCGAAGTAACGGTCAGCTTCCTGCCACTTGTCCTTACTTTGGCATCAACGTAGTTTTCCGGACTTAAAGCAATACAGTAATAGGCTGCCTGATTCAAAGTAGTGTCCGACAGCGCATCAATAGAAATCTCCACCAAGCCTTTTCCCTTATCAGTCACTTTCTGATGGAACTTTACACCTCGCAGAGTAGTCGTCACTTCCTGCATATCCCCCTCACGATGGAAAACGGGACGGACCTGCTTCTCCTTTCCAGTAATCTCCATATCTCCTTTCAAGGTTCCGACACGCAGGGATGACTCAAAGTCTATCAATTCACCGTCTACACGGACACCCGTGATATTGCTCCATGCCATCACTTCCGTCTGGGCAGAAAGCGGCAGAGATAATATACCACACAGCAATACAACTATTCCAAACTGGAAAATTCGTAAATTCTTCATAATATCAAATCTATAAAAGGTTGTCATTTCAGTCTGGTATCAATCTCAAACCCCATACGGCTGTTATGATAGGGACAATTCCACATACTTGCTTTAGGTTCCTTGTAGCGGGGAGTCCCATCTTCCAGCACGGTTCTGAACCATTCGCCATACTCCTTGTCTATCATCCGTGATTTGATGAAGTTCCAGGTGCGGACGGCACTGTCCAAATAAGATTGTTCACCAGTCAGTTGCCAGGCATTGATACAACCGACCACAGTTTCCGCCTGGCACCACCAGGAAGCATCCTTCCTGATTTTGTCCTTATGCCGTTCGTACATCATGGCGCCCATCGGGTTGATGCCCTCTTTCAAGGAGGCGTCTGCAAGTTCCAATGCTACCTTCCTGCACCTCCCGATAACCTCCGGGTCACCCAGAGCCTCTGCAGCTTCCGTCAGCAACCAGGAAGTTTCGATGTCATGCCCGTAAGAGTCGATGTCATCCAGATTGTTCCAATTCGAATCACAGTACAATATCAGGTGATGTGTTTGTGGATTGTAGAGCTTGGTTATTATCAAATCTATTACTTTTGTAAGACGTTCGCGTAGGCCATTATCCTTCCATACTTTATATAAAGCTGTGTATGCCTCCAATACGTGGATATGGGTATTCATTGTTTTGGTGGCAACGCCATCTCCATCATATCCCAGCTTTTGGGGAACTCCCCATTCGCGGGTGAAAGATTCTATATAACCATCGTTTACGGGGTCTTTGATTCTGCTCTCCATGGTCCGGTAAAGTTCTATGGCTTTTTGCAGGCTTTCATTGTTGCCCGTTGCTCTAAAATGTTCGGACAAACCGTAGATAGCATAAGAGCAGCCGTAAGTCTGCTTGTTCGTATCCAATGGGGTACCGTCCGCTTTTATCAGCCAATATACGCCTCCATACTGCGAATCAATGAAGTGATCTATGAAATACCGTTGCGCCCTGTCAGCCAATTTACGGTAGGCAGTATCGCCAT
>ERZ773216.1861-NODE-1861-length-23063-cov-5.545767_pt1 | contig 23063 bp, 25 predicted proteins | sample MGYA00511259_ERZ773216 | MGnify/ENA primary metagenome ERZ773216 (study PRJEB29015, sample SAMEA2737764) | human gut metagenome | biome: human gut; feature: human-associated habitat; material: faeces | place: China | collected 2012 ... | reverse complement strand
ATGCAAATGTCAGATCGTGTGCGCCTGTTAGGGCGCGGCTGGTAAGAGAGCCTTAAAGGCGCATTTGAAAAACCTCCGGCTATGCCGGAGGATATTTATTTGTGATGGTGTAGTTTCGTATCTGTCTCAGTTCATGCCTTTTATAATATCTCTGCGTTGCTGAGTTTTTGTTTGTATATAAATATCGGTGTTATTTATAGTGTTCTCAGGTAACCATGACTTTCGGATAATAACTGATTCCTGAAAACGACGGGAAATAATATCAGGAATGACGTACGGCAGATAATATTATGTGTGTAAGCACTGATGTCCGATAAAGTGCTTTTATTTGCCAGAGGTACATGACATGCTTGCCAGCCAGGATGGCTGGCTTCTTTTTAGTCTGTGGGAATGACTGACGGCATCTGTATACGTTAAACGCCCTCCCTGAGTCCGTTCACTTTTATTCGGCAGTGGCCTGTGCATCCATTCTTTTCAGTATATGCTGTATATTATCCAGTTCCCTGCAGATATTTTTTATCATATTCCCGTATTCATGATGTATCACCGAAAGATGTGGCGGAAGAAAGTGGGCAGAAGATGAGCGAATGTGGTATTCGGTATGCATGACGTCGTGTTCCGGTGGTGTGTTGTCGGGGCTCAGGGTGTGACAGTGAGGATGTATCCATGCCTGTCGAAAGCGCGCCGGACTGGTGGCGGTATAACGGACGGTGTGATGAATATTTTTGTGTCCGAGATAGTCCTGTATCAGTCGGGTGTCATTTCCGCGTTCAGCGAGAGCAAAACCACAGGCATGGCGCAGCATGTGTGGATGAACGCTGACGGCTAGTCCGTCCATGACGGCATATGCGCGGATAATCTGCCAGAAACGCTGTCGGGTGATGTGGGTGCCGTTACGTGAAGGAAAAAACCACGGGCTGTCCGCAGAGGGAGAACGTAATCTCACCTGTAACCACTGACTGATGATATGGCACTATTCGGTACTGAGCGGGTGAATGGTTGAAAGCCCCCCTTGAGGCGCCAGATGGAGAGTGTTGATGCGAGGGGGTCATAATCCATGAGTTGCAGGGAGAGCAGCTCTGAGACACGAAGCCCGTGAATGTAGTGGTTCGGTAATTCAGGACACCTCGAAATCCTGTTAATGTTAAAACAGTGAAAATGAGGTGATGCATGATCAAAACTCGTCGGACTAAACGTACCTTTTCCCCGGAGTTCAAGCTTGAAGCTATCGGACAGGTGGTTAAATACCAGCGTGATGTCAGAGAAGTCGCGCTGGTACTTGAGCTCAACCCTGACCATTTGCGTAAATGGATACGGTTGTAAAAGCAGGAACTTCAGGGTATTGAGCCCGCTGGTAATGCTATTACCCCTGAGCAACGCGAAATTCAGCAGCTTAAAGTGCAGATAAAGCGCCTTGAGATGGAAAAAGAAATACTAAAGCAGGCTGCCGTGCTGATGAGCGAAATCCCCGGGAAGCTGTCGCGCTAATCACACGGCTGAAAGCAAAGTGGCCAGTGCGGGTTCTTTGTCATTTATTCGGTATTCACCGTAGCGTTTATTACGCGCAGGTGAAGCGTCCTGTTAATGTGTAAAGAATTGAATTACGAAGTCGGGTGAGGGCTTTCCATGCTCTCAGTCGTGGCGCAGCCGGTAGCCGGGCAATCAGTTAGATGTTGCGCCAGAGTGGCGTTGATGCAGGCCGATGGCTGGCACGACGACTAATGCGGGAATGCGAGCTGACAAGTCGACAGCCGGTTAAACATCACTACCGGGTAAACGAAGACAAAAGTCCTGCCAAATTTACTGAACCGGCAATTTAAACCCGTCGCACCAAACCGCGTCTGGTGCGGCGACATCAGTTTTATTCGCCTGCAGGACAAATGGTGTTATCTCGCGCTCGTTGTTGATTTATATTCACGGCGGATTATCGGTTCAACCTTCTCATTAACCGCTGATGCTGAGTTGGTGTGTAGGGCTTTGCGTAATACACTGAAAACACGACCGCGTGATGGCCGCCTGCTGTTTCATTCAGATCAAAGTGTTCAGTATAAAAGCAATAAATACAGAAAGTTACTCTGCTGTTATGGGGTAATGCAATGTATGAGTCGCAGAGGGAATTGCCTGGATAATTCGCCGATGGAAAGAGTCTTTCGCAGCCTTAAAAGTGAATGGCTTCCGAAAGGTGATTATGGTGATTTTAGCCATGCGGTACGCGATATAAACCAGTGGATTGTTATTACAACGTTTATCGACCTCACCCAGAAATTATTCCTGTTTCAGTATCTGGCTCTTCCGGAATGACTGATGGCATACCATTGTCGGATGAGCCTGTCACACTCTTCCTGCCCGGCGGTATCCGGATGTGCTGCCAGCCTTCTCAGTTAACCGATGTTTTCCGGGCTCTTCGCCATGCTGACGCCTGATAACGTATTCCTGGTCGTAAAACCCATCGATATGCGTCGGGGTATCGATACACTGACACAGTACGTCCAGAACGAACTTAACGCTGCATGGCATGACGGTGCTGCTTTTGTCTTCACCAATAAAGTCCGCTCCCGCATAAAAGTTCTCCGGTGGGACAAACATGGCGTATGGCTGTGTACCCGACGACTGCACTGGGGAAGCTTCCGCTGGCCTCGGAAAGGTGATGCCACATGGCATCTCACACAGGATGAGTTTCACTGGCTGGTCTGTGGAGTTGACTGGCAGCAGATGAAAGGGCATGACCTGGCAAAATGGGTATACCAGGAAAAACCTACAGAGGTTCAGAGCAATGCAATAACTCAATGAAATATAATGAATATCCATGCGTGATGTCATATAATCCACCGCATGTATATCTCGCTTCTCAGGACCACCAGTGATCCAGAACAACTTCGCACTCTGGCAATTGCCATGGTGCAAAAAGTCATGGCTGAGAATGCAGAGCTTCAGAACCGTATCCGCATCTGGGAAGAACAACTGAAGCTCACACGCCAACAGCGTTTTGGTAAAAAATGCGAATCGCTGGCCGGGATGCAACGCTCCCTGTTCGAAGAGGATGTTGACGCGGATATCGCAGAAATCTCAGCACATCTGGACAGACTGCTTCCTCAGAGCGGAGACGAAGAAAAAACGACAACACGTCCTGTTCGTAAGCCTTTACCCTCACATCTTCCCCGGATTGAAAAGGTTATCCTGCCAGCTGAAGCACATTGCCCGGAATGTGATGAAACCCTGCACTTCATTCGCAATGAAGTCAGCGAGAAAATGGAATATATCCCCGCACAGGTTGTGGTCCACCGCTATGTCCGTCCGCAGTACAGCTGTCCCTGCTGTGAGAAAGTGTTCAGCGGAAAAATGCCGGCACATATCCTTCCGAAAAGTGCTGTTGAGCCATCGGTCATCTGTTTTGACTCGCAGACCGGACGGGCCCTCAGATATCCCGAGGCCTGGCTGAAGGACTGGCATGGCAGTACGCTGGTGAGTGACGGATACAGCGTGTATAAATCTCTGGTGGATAATCATTCCGGTATTACATCCGCCTGTTGCTGAAGCCACGCAAGACGCGGCTTCGCAAATCTGTATAAGGCCAGCAGGGAGCCCCGTGCAGCCATGGCGCTGAGAAAAATCGCCGGCCTTTACCGCATTGAGAAACTCATCCGCGACCGTCCTGTGGAAAAAATACGGCAGTGGCGACAACGGTACTCCCGGCCGATAGTTAATGACCTGTTTGCCTGGCTTGAAGAGCAGGAGCCGTGCTGCCCGCCCGACGGGCCATTAAATAATGGCGATTAACTATATCCTGAACCGACGCGATGAACTGAGCTGCATCCTAGGTGACGGAGCCGTGCCCTTGGACAACAATATCTGCGAGCGAGCTATACGCCCGGTGGTAATGGGGCGGAAAGCGTGGCTGTTCGCCGGTTCACTGATGGCCGGAAACCGCGCGGCACAGATAATGAGCCTTCTGGAAACAGCAAAACGTAATGGTCTGGAGTCACATGCCCGGCTGACAGACGTCCTGACGCGTCTGCCGGAGTGGCCGGAGGAGCGACTGGCAGAGTTATTGCCTCTTGAGGGATTTACCTTCACCGGGTGAGTGATACCTGCCGTCAGGTGTTCGTGCATCGGGCCATAACCTGCAGTCGGGAGTTGAATGCCTGACGACAGGAAATGAGCCAGGCCAGCAACCACGCGGGCTGACAGAGAATCAGAACCTGAATCAGCCCGGAGTCATTCCCGGGGCAGTACTTCACCACCTGCCACCAGTATCCGTGTCAGTACTTTGAGACCTGACACAATTACCCGACTCAGTACTTCAGAGCCCACCGCCGGTACCTGCCCGGCGATCACCCCTGTGCAACCCCATCGTCAGACGGCGCTCATTCGTATGCGCTGCCAGTGACTCGCCTGAAAAATGCGTCAATATGAGTTCGCCGGAACGATACGTAGAAGCACGGCATTGCAGACACCATGAGGAATGTCGTAGAAACCGCCCAACTGATGAGCCATCGCGTGCACATAGCCCAGTAAGGCATTATTGAAGGCCATGCCGGCCATAAACCGGGCATAAGCCATATTTTCCCGTGCGGCTTCATTGTTCCCGTCTGCCACCACAACCGGTAGGTTTTCGGCAATCATGGTGTGACCGCTGTGGACACATAGGCTTCAACCGCATGCGTCAGGGCATCCATTCCGGTGGCGGCGGTCAGTAACAGTGGCATTTCCAGCATAAGGGCGGCATCATCGACGGAAAGCAGCGGCGTCACGTATTTATCCACAATCGCCATTTTCACGTGGAGTTCCCTGTCGGTGATGATGCAGAAGCGGGTCATTCTGGATGCAGTCCCTGCCGTGGTATCAATGGCAATCATCGGGAGTTGTTGCTGGGCAGAACGATCGGCACCTTCGTCGTCGCGGATATCTCCGCCATTGGCAGTAATCAGAGCAATGCCTTTTGCGCAGTCAAGGGGGACCAAGCATCCCCATTACCTTCTTATATCACTGGTGCTGACACATGGCCTTTTTCCACTGGTGGTGCAGGAAAGTTAACCGACGGCCACCATGGGATGACGTGTAAATTGAGCAGACCTGTCCTTACGGAGAGGTACTTTCATTTATCTGTACGCGAACCTCCACTCCAGCGTTCTTTCTGATAGATGAGGGCATGCAGACGTTGCCAGTCTGCATCAATGCGATCATATTTTATCAGACTTGAACAGCCTCGATTCGCCAATCTGTGCCACAAAGCCAGCAAGTCTGAAGAATAGTTCTAAGCACTCAGAAAATTTCAGTATTCTCTGTTACACTACAGCTGTTTTATTGTATATCATCCCTTTGATTATTGGTTACAGACATTCGTTGAGAGAAAAGAGTAAGAAATATCCCAATGACTAACGGGATAATAAAAAGCATTGATTGGGATGAAATTGCATATCCATATATATAGTTTTCTAGGCTTACCGCAATCAGAGGAAATATAAGGAAAACAAGTGAAGCCTGAAAAGCGCTAGCCTTTTGCTGAAGCAAAAAGTAGCATAATATTCCAAAAACTCCGGAAAAAGCACCAAGGTAAAATGTGGCTAATATTGAGTGCGTAGAAAAAAAACATATCCGAGGCTTCTCGAAGAACCATCCAGCCGCAGAAAGTATTAATCCAGCCAATAAACACGGAAGCGCATTAAACGTTATAACTGAGACAACACAGCCTCTTTTTTTGCACTGTGTATATATTATTGCATGGATGATCACAGCAGAAATAAGAGCAATTACTCCCTGCCAGCGACTCTCTGTGCTTGTTTTTATTTCCTCGAGAAGGATGCCAGCCAGAGCAAATATTGCGATAATCAATCCTGCAATTTGTAGCCAACTCGTTCTTTCATTTAGAAAAAACACTGAAGCAACCAAAACAGCTACAGGCATATTTGAAAATATGATTGAGGCAAGCCCAGAACTAACATAAGTCTCACCATAAATCATTAATGAGAAAGGAATAGCAAAATAAAATATACAAATCACAAACTGGAATAATCGTTGTTTACGGGGGAATAAAAGTGGTTTTTTTCTTAACCATGCAATAATTATTAAAAACGGTGCTGCAAATAAGAATCTCATTCCAGTTGCAAATACCGGAGGGATAGTTTCAATGGCTATCCGCATAGCCAGCCATGTAGTTCCCCAAGTCATAGCGACAAAAATAAATAATACAAATATCGTAACTCTGCGCATAAAACACCCTCAGCAAAATAAATTAATTTACTTTGAACGTAAGCGATTCATCTGAAACAGATTGATATCTGTTGCCTGCTTAGTTTGATTTTCCAAGGCATGCCTCAGTTTGTCGTTCACCCCTGGATATATTACGATGATTTAACGCAGTCACTATTCTGGCTCCACATTGTTCAGAGTGCACGTCCCAATCAAGCGAGTACAACACCGCTGCCAGCACCATTAACCAAGGCTGTTAAATTGCATTGAGTATGCCACAATCGCTGGTGTGGCACAGTAAATATAGCAATCTCATTCAGGAATAATTTGAAAATCAGTGTTTAACTAGTTTTTTCAGATTATGTGGTTAGTTCGAAGGCGGAACCATAAAATTTGTCCTCTGATCTTCATAGAAGAAAAAACTTACCTATCATCATATCAACGATGAATCTAGTAAATTCATATATAATATCAGCATTTAAAACAACAAAAAACAAATATCCTATAAACAAAAAAGCAAAAAAAAACGATATTATAATGATATATAAATATGGCATATGTTATGTTATATTACCTTCAGGATGATGATGTTAAAAACCATTATTTTTGTTATCTACAATTTTTTCTATACTTTCAATTCATGTTCAAAGCTACGCAGACGTTTGTAGATGGACATCAACTCAACCAGTGTGGTCCATGAGTTAATCAGGTACTGGAAAGCACCGCGAACCTGACCAAAAACGTTGGTAATCTGCGTCATCAGGCCGAGCGTAATCGTACCGGCAACAATTGACGGAAACAGCAAGAACAAACCGAAAACGTTATCGACCTGCAAATAGAGAATGCGGGCGATGTTGAAATACATATAGTGAAAATAGAGGCGAAAATAGTTTTTCCGTACGGCGCTAAACAGCTCGCGTACCGTAGGCGGCGTCGCGCGCGTGGCATCGTCTTCACCATAAACCAGCTCTTTACGGTAGGCGGCCTCTACTCGCTGGTTTTTAAACTCCAGCCCCGGCAGTTTGATCCCTACCACTGCCAGCAATCCGGTCCCCATCAGCGACCAGACGATAGCGGCAATCACCAGACCATACGGAATGTGCCCGACAATCGGCAGCTCCGGCACATGTGCGGAGAGCGTTACCAGCACCGGCAGGAAGGCGATCAACGTCATGATAGCGTTGATAAAGCTGACGCCCATATTCTCCAGCGTTGAAGCAAAACGCATGGTGTCTTCCTGCACACGCTGCGCGGCCCCTTCGATATGACGCAGTTGTTGCCAGTTCGCCATGTAATATTCGTTCATCGCCGTACGCCAGCGGAACACGTAGTGACTGACAAAGAAGTTGTTCAGCACACTGATCACCACCGCGATCAGCGCAATCCCCAGAAAGACGCCCACTTCGCGGTAAAATTGTTCGATGGTGACTTTATGCGGCGAACTTAGCGCGGTTTGAATCAGATCATAGAACGGCGCATACCAGGCGTTGACGGCGACTCCGACTTCCACCAAAAACCAGGTGACGAAGATGATCAGTGCAGTACCGAGTATTGACCAGTATTGCCAACGGTGCGGGCTGTAGATAAACCAGAAAAATGCAAAAAGTCCTACGCAAACAATGTAGTAAGCGTAAAAAATCAGGAAATCCAACGACCAGAAACGCGCGGCGCTAATCGGGATCTGCCCGGAAGCGCCGGTGATACGCGCCACCCAGTCCCCCCCACCGGCTTGCCAGAAGATAACGGCAATCAAAGCCCAAACAAAGGCCGAGAGAAAAAACGTTCCCGGCTTTGGAAAAAAAGACTTAAGCATGTTTTCACCATATTAGAGTGCATGTTATAAAAAATCTTTATTAATCTATTATTAGCCAATTCAGTTATATATTCACAAAAATTGTAACAATGTTGTGTTATATAATGCAGATACAAAAATACTGGATATTCAAAGTTGTATTTTTTCTATATTTCCGGACACCTGCTATCATTTGGTTTCCGAACCAGTAGACAAATCGCCCCTATAGTTTGGGCATAGCTACGTTCTTCAAGGCTGATTAGGAAACGACGTTGGAAGGCCGCTGCCGAAGCGGCCTTCCCCCCCAGCATGACGCCCTCTACAGTTTCACTGTCGAAGCCACCCATGGTGACCGCCCAGAGCAGTGCCTCACGATTACAGCCCTCCAGTTCGAACGTGATACGCAGTTTTTCTACGTTACCACAGCGTAACCCGACCCCATCAGAGCACCATCGCTGATTCCTTTCTTTCACAGCAACTCTGCCGGTACCTCTCCTGTGCAATGGGATATCTTGCGAAGACTGACCGAATTGATGACGAAGTCCTCGTGCAGATGTCAACGACGGATGAAAAGTGATCCACTTGTATCTCCACCAACGGCCCAATATTGATCCACCGTTTTACTCAGGATTAGCCTCTGCTATAACCCCGGCCTTTCGTTTCTGTCTGAGTCGATAGTTTTCTGCTTTGATCTGAACGACATGTGAGTGGTGTAAGATACGGTCCAGCATCGCTGAGGTCAGGGCTGCATCACCGGCGAACGTTTGATCCCACTGCCCGAACGGCAGATAGCCTATTTCATCAATGATGAGAAAACGGGGAGCCATTACTCCACGCTGAAGCATCGTTTTATAACGCCCCTGACGTTGCGCCGTGGACAACTGAAGTAACAGATCTGCTGCTGTTGTGAAGCGAACCTTGATACCTGCACGGACTGCTTCATAGCCCATTGATCTTACCCAGCAATAGTGGACACGCGGCTAAGTGAGTAAACTCTCAGTCAGAGGTGACTCACATGACAAAAACAGTATCAACCAGTAAAAAACCCCGTAAACAGCATTCGCCTGAATTTCGCAGTGAAGCCCTGAAGCTTGCTGAACGCATCGGTGTTACTGCCGCAGCCCGTGAACTCAGCCTGTATGAATCACAGCTCTACAACTGGCGCAGTAAACAGCAAAATCAGCAGACGTCTTCTGAACGTGAACTGGAGATGTCTACCGAGATTGCACGTCTCAAACGCCAGCTGGCAGAACGGGATGAAGAGCTGGCTATCCTCCAAAAGGCCGCGACATACTTCGCGAAGCGCCTGAAATGAAGTATGTCTTTATTGAAAAACATCAGGCTGAGTTCAGCATCAAAGCAATGTGCCGCGTGCTCCGGGTGGCCCGCAGCGGCTGGTATACGTGGTGTCAGCGGCGGACAAGGATAAGCACGCGTCAGCAGTTCCGCCAACACTGCGACAGCGTTGTCCTCGCGGCTTTTACCCGGTCAAAACAGCGTTACGGTGCCCCACGCCTGACGGATGAACTGCGTGCTCAGGGTTACCCCTTTAACGTAAAAACCGTGGCGGCAAGCCTGCGCCGTCAGGGACTGAGGGCAAAGGCCTCCCGGAAGTTCAGCCCGGTCAGCTACCGCGCACACGGCCTGCCTGTGTCAGAAAATCTGTTGGAGCAGGATTTTTACGCCAGTGGCCCGAACCAGAAGTGGGCAGGAGACATCACGTACTTACGTACAGATGAAGGCTGGCTGTATCTGGCAGTGGTCATTGACCTGTGGTCACGTGCCGTTATTGGCTGGTCAATGTCGCCACGCATGACGGCGCAACTGGCCTGCGATGCCCTGCAGATGGCGCTGTGGCGGCGTAAGAGGCCCCGGAACGTTATCGTTCACACGGACCGTGGAGGCCAGTACTGTTCAGCAGATTATCAGGCGCAACTGAAGCGGCATAATCTGCGTGGAAGTATGAGCGCAAAAGGTTGCTGCTACGATAATGCCTGCGTGGAAAGCTTCTTTCATTCGCTGAAAGTGGAATGTATCCATGGAGAACACTTTATCAGCCGGGAAATAATGCGGGCAACGGTGTTTAATTATATCGAATGTGATTACAATCGGTGGCGGCGGCACAGTTGGTGTGGCGGCCTCAGTCCGGAACAATTTGAAAACCAGAACCTCGCTTAGGCCTGTGTCCATATTACGTGGGTAGGATCACTTTTTCTGTGCTGTACACGTCTGCATTTCTAAGACATCAATAATCTGTTCTTCAATGACTAGTTTTTAGACTATCACTTATTTAAGTGATAGTGGTCATCTGGAGATTCCGGGGGCAGGTAGGCATATATAATCATACGGATGCTATTCATTCCTCCTCAAGGCTTTTTGCTACCGTAACTTCCTTAAAATGCAACAAATCTGCAAATACCTCCTCCGAGCATTCAGGTAGACGTATCAGAACCTCCGTGAGCCAAGTGTGTAGCTCCAGCTCATTACGTTGTGCTGTTTCCTGAAGTTTATTATTTACGTCATGCGTTTTTCGGCCATTATTGAACCGCCCTAGTTTTCCGGGGCGGTTTACCTTGAAAACAGAAGCAATGCTTTGTTTCTGCGCTGTACTTACATTCGTATTTTCAGGTAATTATTTTAAGTACCTTTTTTTGTCCAGCCATATTTTTTGAATGCAGGTGCCGCTTCGTCAGTTTGCAGCCATGCTGCAAACTGACGGGTTTCAGCATCTGCATCATGACGTATGGCAATATTCATATCTCGCCATATAACGTAGTCCGGTGCAATCTCCACAACATCACCAATTCCCGGATTACTGGCTGCCCAGTCAGCCCAGGTTATCCAGACATCAGCGTCAGGCTGATTCTCCAGTGCATTACGTGCAGTTCCGCTATTGGGTGCATATAAAATAATATTTTTTCGGATTGCGGCGACAGTTTCTATATTCCCCTTTCGTCCGGCTATATCCTCCCAAACGCCAGTTCCTGAAGTATTGCTGGTACCACCACCATCATTAACGATGATACCAATCCCAGTCTTGGTCAGATCGTCAATACTCCGGATATTTTTAGGATTACCTTTTTTTACCAGCAAAATACTTTTTCGCAGATAAATAGGCTGAATGTCTTTTTCACTGAATCTTTCTTTATGGTCCCGAATTATAGCCAGGGCTGACTGTTCTGACGCACCAAATAAAATATCCGCGTTTTTTCTTGCCTCTTCATTCCATTTATGTTGAGGCCCGTAATGAACATTCACTGTAACACCTGTTTTTTCGGAGTAAAGTCTAGCTGCATCGAGCAGTGCTGTATGTGGACCTCCAGGTCCATACAGATGTATATCTGCATATGCAGTGGAAGACAGAAAAATAAATGTACTGATGAGTTTTTTTTTCATAAGTAAACCTTTGGCAATAATTAAACTTTGCAAGCTTAGATTTTTACTGAGTAAGCTTTATAATATCCATATTTAACTAACCTGCTATATTTAACCCTCATTGAATTATTAATACATTCACTCAAAAACATCATACAGGACTTAATAAAAATAAAGCTGACATTATGATTACATTTTTGTAATATATAGCTCAGTTGCTACATAGGTCATTTTTGTATCGAAAATATATATTTCACGCAGGCATTTCCCTCCTCGTATGGGAGAATCACCTAAGTGATATTTTTTTATCGAAATCATCATGGTTTTGATATTGATTTTTGAAAATTTTTAATTCAATATGGAGAATGTTGTGAAGTTTTATTTATTATAGATTCTTACATGCCAACTATTGAAAGTCTTTATTACACAGATTCCGGACCACATAATGGTGGCTCTGGTTTTCCTGTTATCGTTATGATACCTGACCTGCTTACGAATGTGGAAATATTCAAAAATCAAAAAACATTCTTAAGTAGAAAGTACAGGGTTATTGTTCTTGATTACCAGAATGGAGTGTTTTTTTCCAAAGAAAATAATGGTGATATTTTGAAGGGTGTGGCAAAAAATATCATTCAACTCATGGATTTATTAGGAATCAAGAAGTTTATTGTCTGTGGTATTCGTATGGGTGGGTTAATCGCTTTAAATACAGGTTTTGAATACCAGGATAGGGTCTGTGGCATGATTGTCATGGGCGGGTGGAGTGAAGTAACTAACCATATAAATAATCAAAGATACATGTTACTCAAAGATGAACATAAGAGTCATCGTGAGCGTAATGATATCATTAGCAATATTCTACAAGATGTAACAGGTGGGAATAGGAAGGAATTCAGATATTGGAAGAAAATCTGGCACTCATATAACGCCTCAGCACTTAATAGTATTTTATTAACTATATCTGAACCATTAAATATTGAAATTACCCTTGATAAAATATATCAGCCAGTATTATTTATGCATGGTAATGATGATAAGGAAGTCCCGGTTCAGTCTGCATATGAATTAGAAAAAAAAATTAAACACTCTCGTTTTATAGTTATCCCTGGTGGGGGGCATATATTCACAATCACACATAGTCAGACAACAAACAATGTCATTCAGTTCTGGCTTCGTGATTATTTCTGATAAACTTTTCGTATAGCCAATTATTTTATTTGGTAATTTACGGATGACTTTTTATGGTTAGTGCTCTGGATGTTCCACGTGATTTATTTAAATCATGCATTAATGGATATGCAGACAGAGGATGATATAGGACATAGATCTTTTCAAACACATCTCTAAATTTAACATAAGATAGATTATATGCACCAATGCTGTAGTAGCTAAATTGAGATGTCCGCAGCCCCTAACCAGTAATTGTGATAATGGATGACATTGCCTTAACTCATTAATAATGATTACTTTTTCTTTTGTTCCAATCGTAATTTTTCCTGAGCTAAGGCTTTCAGCTTTTTTAGATAAGCGTTCTCAACTCTCAGAAACTCAAGTTCTTCCCGTTCACTGATTGTCAGTTGTGTCGAACGATTTCGTTGATAAACAGCAGGAGTTTTCGGCCTCAAATCTTCCTTTTGTCCCTTCATCGAAAAATCAACCTCACTGTATTTTTTAATCCATTTGGATATGGTGTTAAAAGCAGGGATCCCATACTTCACTGCAGCTTCCCTTATAGAAAGAGAATTATCAATAACATCTCTGACCACATTCAATCTGAAGTTATCGTCATAACGTCTTTTTTGCCCAGTCAGTGTTTTTAATCCGTGCTTACGGTAAACATAAGCCCATTTCCTTACCGTGCTGGAGTCAATATTGTACATTTTTCCAACAGACTTCAAACACAGCTCACCTTCCAAGTATTTTTCGGATACTTCCCTTTTGAATTCTAATGGAAATTTGCTCATACGCTCCTCAGTTACAGATCTGGTGTCTAACTATTGGGGCGCACTTCAAAAATGATGGACATTATTTTTGTGGAGCCGGAGGAAACAGACCAGATGGTTCAGATGAAGCGCTTACGAAATACCGGCCTCCCGGCAGACATCTTTAACGGTTCGTCCGGATTCAACCGATTTAATCACGGCGATGATCTGATGCTCAGTAAAACGGGCTTTACGCATAGCGATCTCCTTCGTTGGCAGATTGATTATGCCGGAGGACCTCTAAATGTGAATGGCACGATTATGCGGGGTACTTACAGCACGCTGGTATTCAAATACGGTTACCGTTCACTCAAATATTAGGTGTTCGACAAACTGGAATGTGTCGAACAGGGACAAATTATACATTCTTTAAATACAACATGTCGCAGGCTCCCGCCTCTAAATTAGGACTCATCTTAATAAAGAGGATTGGAAAAGACTACCAGTAAAATTACACCATTTCAATGAAGCACCAATAAAAGACGTGTTCGTGAATTTTGACTGAAGAATTTGAATGGTAACTGTGTGTCTTATTGAAACTTTCATTTATAAAATATCTACTCGCAACTTCATGATTATTGTAGCTGAAAGCATTTTTATTTTTCTTATTCCTTACCATATTTATGTCTCAGACTTTATAAGTCTAATGATATTCCCACGAATTGCTTTCACTGTGAAGTTTTGTTGACCATGCAAAGCAGTTTATGGGCATTTGAACTTTACCCTACCCCGGACATCTGAACTTAGCTTTGACAAATGATATAGTAGCTAAATTTTTATAGCATAAAGGATCAAACCTTTGAGTCATGGAGACATCAGGATGTCATCGATCGCGATCTGGGCACAAAGCAAAATGGATGAAATCGAACGCGATGGTAAGCGTGATCGGAGCAAAAAGATACCTAACGCGCACAAGCCAAGGTTCAGGAGCAACTCTGGGAAATTAATCCTGTTTTGGCTAATCCAGAGAGCTCCAAGGCCAGCCTAAAACGCTGACATCGAAAGTTCAAACTTCGATACCTGGGTAGCCATATGACCGCCCAGGATTTTTTAGAGATAGCCGAGGTCATTCATAACAAAAGTCAAAAGGCCAGTAATGGACACAATGACCGCTGCTACATCCACTTTAATCTCAACTCTGGATATGAAACTCTTTAATTTTACCTGAGCATATCTAGTTCATCATCGAGTATACATTCCATGTTATTTATTAGAATTTTCGGAAAAACTCCAGCGTGTCGTTAGGTTAATTGCGCCAGAATGATTCCCGGATTGGAGTAAATCATTTCCAGAACCTAAAGCACATAATCCAAATGATATGAAAGAAGTGCTTGAGATGTCATTTTTTGATGTGTTATATGCAGGCACCACCACTTTCTTATTATAATACCCATTATTAACAAAAGTATATCCATCAGTTGTGCTACATGATGTAATATCAGGAAGGTATTTTGCAACTATTCCTAAATATCTTCCCGATGCTTTAGTTGTTTCTGCTGTTATACCGGGGTTTAATTTAAAAACTCCATCGCTAAATTGGGTATTACCTGCTGGTGCCAGTTTAACCTCAGACACTACTGGCATTGCTGCTCCAACAATACCAGTACATGTACTTTTTAGTTTCACTTGTTTTGTTTGTAACAGAATGTTATCAGCACTACCGGATGATGCATCAATATCGTCAAAAGTAATTGTTCCATCATTGTGGCCATCAATCATAAGATAACAACGTTCGGGAACCTTTATTTTCCCAGAAAAAACAAAATAACTGTTTGTATAATTAGCACCTGTTTCTGTATTTCTGCTGTTGAATATAGTTTCTATTTTTGCCAGCGCTACATTATTAATAACATACTCTTTACCAGAAATAGCAGGTGGCAATTTTACTTCCACTTTTGCCTTTCCTCCCAGTCCAGTAAGTTCAATTCCATGTACAGTTGTAAAAGAACAATTCCCAATGAAGGCGCCACATGGATTATCAGGTGAAATCTGTACAGATGTTGTTGCGGCATTATTATCTATCGCAGTTGATTTAAGCCAAATTCTGTTATTTTCATTGTTTTTTAAATAAGCTCCAAGATTGACATCACCACTGAATGTCAATCTTATCTGCAATACCCCGTCAGGGGTGTCTATTTCCATTGGGGAGTCTATTCGCGCAAAGTTGTAAAAGGTGGATTTCGCATAGGGTTTATTATTTTTAGGGACATCTAATGTTAAAGTTTCATTAACTCCATTGCACATTTTATAAAGACACACTGCTGATTGAGGAAGGTCAACAAGCGAATACTCCGTCACAGTTAGCCACTCACTAGTGGTATTTTGCGGAAATAGCTCCGGGCTGACTCAGGCTCCACCCCACTGTCAGCCCGTGTGGTTACTGCCCCGGCTCATTTCCTGTCATCAGGCGCTCAACTCCCGACTGCAGCTATGAGCCGGTGCACGAACAATCAGCATGTCCGTCATTATTATGAAGCCACCCATCGGGATGTCAGTTTTACCACGATTTGTTTCTGACCGATATCAGTCGTGGCCGGCACACCGTACTTACACAGCGCAAAATTTACCTTGTCAGTTGTTGAATAATGTTGCTGATAAGTAATATCGCGGATAAGATACTCCTGACTAAACATATTCTTGTCTGTGGTTGTCCCATCGCAGTTCGCATTATTGTTTATATTGAAAACAATACCCAGAGCCTTTTGGGAAGATGAATCTGCAGCAATCTGGTAAATATAGCCACCATCAGTCAGTGTTCCACCGGAAACTGCTTCCATTTTCAGATATTGCTTATTCTCCGGAGCATAATAACAGTCCGTTGTCAGTGTTATGGCTTGTTGTCCCTGCAGCCCGTTTGAACTATTCGAATACACGGTGCCAAAATTAAAACTGCTATTGTCAGCACTTATATAACATCTTTGCGGAACAGTTATTGTACCACTCAGGTACAGGGACACCACAGGTGTCTCCAGTACATAGCCTGCTGTTCGTTTACTGATAGCTAACTTCAATCTCAGTACCTGCTGCTCTGAAAAACTGATGGTTCGCGCAGAGAGGTTTGCGGGTAATTTTAAATAGATATATGGCATTCCGGAGGTTGTGTGTGGGTATACAGCAACATGGTACTGACATCCTGGTATTGCTCCGCAATATCCCTGAGCCTGTGTGGTTGAGGTTGAGAGAGCATCCTGTGACTCTTGCGGTGTGTCAAAACGACCAACACCAGTCCCTGATGTCAGGGCTGCTGTAGTATTCCACATATTTCCCCCTATTGAGTTCTGCTCAGTTACCCCTATCACAGGATCACCGCTGGGAAAAGCTACGGTCATCTGATAGCTATTACCGGCGTCATCAGTAACCGTAACCGGTGTACGGGTCAAATAAAGAATGTAAGAGGCCTGACCATTGTAACCAAGATCAACCGCCCCACCGGTACACATCAACGACAGATTACTTCTGCAGGGGTTTGTGTTCAGCAGTGCACCTCCACCCCATGTAGCAAGACTAACCTGCCCCAGTTTCATCCACTGTCCCGGAATGGCGTCTTGATCTGAGATACTGAAGGTCTGATAAACGGTAGCATACTGACTGGCACCTTGATAGGTGTATGCTGCCACAGCAGCAGGCACATATATCAGGCAGAGCAGCAGGTTAAAAATTCCGAAAACATTTCTCATATATCGCAGGTCCATATCTCTGGTTTACTCCGGCGCATCAGTTATATGTAATATTCAAATCAACGGACGTATCTATTTTTCCGGCAGTCACGGGCGTGCTTATGCCGTTCTCTTTCACCACTGCTGCGGTAACATGATAGGTAAATGCGCTTTCCTTATTTATCTCTTTGGTCTGAAGCCCTTGTAACTGTATTTCCTTTTGACTGTCGTCATAAAGTTTTATGGCAATCCCGGTGGCATTATCTGTCCCCGTTTTGTTTTTGATAAAGTTCTTATCCGAATCAACATTACTGCCGGAAAAAGATATTGTGACGTTGTTTACATTAGTGCATCCGGTAAAGGAAAAGGTTGCGTCTTTCTTTACGTTTCCCATGGTGATGTCAAACACCTGAATTTCACCAAAATCAATAGTCTGTGTGCTGTCCTTCAGATTACATACCGGTGGCGCAATATTGACCGACATATTTATATCCACGGACTGCGATAATGTATCTGCGGAAAATGCCCGGGCAGAGATAAGAATCAGTGAGCCCATTATAATTCCGGAACAATATCTCATTAATCATTCTCCCGGGTCTGATATGGTATTTCTGCACGTTTTATCAGATATATATTCCTTAACGACACATCACCCTCCCGTAATCAATAATTCCCCGGTCATCCACATAACCGTATTCGTATGTCCCGGCGGTCATTCCGCTTCCCGCCGCCTGCTGCCCCCCGGGAGCGACCATCAGCGGCGGTCCCTCTGCCAGCCGGCCCTGTCCGTCCTTCAGTTCCGTCAGCGTTACATAATGACGGCCACCGTTATGCAGCATCAGCTGCCCGTCCTGCCGGCGTTCACAGGTGAGCTGCGGCACTTCCTGCTCAGCCCCGGACGTGCGTGAACGCAGATACACCTTCAGCCTCAGCACCACCGGAATGGTCAGCCGGCTGCGACCGTCACGCTCCACCGACGGAATCAGCCTGACAACCAGCCAGTTCATCCCCTCACGCCCTTCACGCCACTGAGACAGGGACGGCGCAATGAGCAGGCGACGGGAAAACACCGGCTCCAGCCGGGAGATTTCCGGATAAACATGCCCCTCCCTGACGCCGTTTTCATCCTCAAGCCAGGCCTGCATCAGCCAGGGGCGGGAGCCGGGATTGGTGATGGTCAGATTTCCCGTGGTGACCACCGCCTCACTCTCCCTGATAATCACCCGGCTTTTTTCCGGATACGGCGTCTGGCCTGCGGACTCCGCATATGTCCGTCCGGCACACAGGCAGGACAGGACGATAAAAACCATGTATCTCAGCGACATACCGCCACCGCCTCTGCCACCGGTCCTGACTTTTTCCTGTCCTGTGGCAGGACAAAGTCCGCATGACACTGTTTTCCTCCGCTGTTCACCGTCAGGCGCCCTTTCTCCGGCACCCCGGCCAGGTAAACCCGCCCCTCGTCCCCCACAATGCCGGTGTTCTCCTTACCTGACGGCATGCCGTCCAGGGAGACCACGGAGCCGAACGGCAGGGCACTGCCGTCAGGGCGTTTCAGGGTGAACACCACCTGACCACCGCGGTACACGGTGTAATCAAGAACAACCACTGCGCCACGGGAAGGCACGGTACGGGCGGAGGTCTCTGCCAGTACGATATCGTCCGGCAGTCCGTCAGTACGCAGGTCAATACGGTTTTCGGTATATAACTGTGGTGAGGAAATCAGTGCCGTTCCCGGCCAGGTTGTCCGGCCGCCCGCACTGGTGCCGATACCGGACACACCACTGGTGTTCACCACAATGGCACCGTTGTCCGTCACGCTGTTACTGCCGAACGCGACACCGCCGGACCATGCCACCGCCGCACCGGACAGGCTGAAATCCGTTGTCCGGTAACCGCCACTGCGGGTATAGCCCAGAGAGGCTGTGGTGAAGTCTCCGTTCCAGGTCAGGGAGGCGCTCTGTCCTTCAGCGGCACCGCCATTTCCCCAGTTTCCGCCCACGCGGTAACGCATCCGCGTGTCGGGCACGCTGCCACTCAGCGTGGCGGTCTGACGCAGCTGGCGCTCCGTGCGGGTTGCACTCCATGACACGGACGATGAGGTTGGCTCTTCGCGTCCCAGCAGACGGCTCAGGGGCACGCTCATGTAGAAATCAATCTGCCGGTTGTTATCGTAGCCATAACGGTACCCGCTCATCTGGTCCATGGAGAAGGTGGTGCTGAAATAAATATCCCGCCAGCTGAAGCTGTGGGACAGCGAGAACGAGCGGTTCACCTCCCCGCTGGTCCAGTAATCCTGCTGTGATGCACTCAGGGAGACCGAGCCCAGCGAGCCAAGAGACTGGTTCAGGCTCAGGATCATCCGGTTTTTCAGACGGTTCTCCCACACATAACGGGCCTGCTCTGTCCGGGATACAAAATCCCCGAAGGAGTAGAAATCCTTCGTGGAATAACGGTAGGTGGCCAGCGTAACCGTCGTACCGGTTTCCACCTGGCTTTTGGAATATTTCAGGCCGTAGGACTGACCGGTATGAATGTCGTCATACTTTTCGGCACGGGATACTGAAATGTCGGCAGAGACAGCCCCCACGCGCCCCAGCGAAAGGGTACTGCCGATACCTGCCGACTGATACTTTCCGGCCTGGAGTGTTTCACCAAAGACGGTGACGCCCCCGCCGAATCCACGGGACCATGCGCCGTACACAAACAGCGGGTCGTTGTAATAATCTTCCGAGCCATGGTTATCGTAACGCCCGGCAGACAGTTCAAATCCTGACACGCCCTCACGCTTCATTTCAGGCAGTGTGGAAAATGGCTGGATAAAGCTGTGCTCACTGCCGTCGGACTCCCTGACCGTGACCACCAGGTCCCCGGAGTAGCCGGAGATATAGAAATCATTGAGTTCAAAGGGACCTGCCGGGACGTTGGTCTGGTAGACCTGACGTCCGTTCTGCGTGATGATGACCACTGCCTGCGTGCGTGCAAAGCCCTTCACGGTCGGCGAGTAGTTACGCAGACGTGAGCTCAGCATGTCGTCATTGCTGTAGAGACGGACGCCCCGGAAGCTGACGGAGTCCAGAATCATGCCGCCGGTGGAGACTTCACCGATACGCAGGGAGGCGCGCAGGGCGCTGATGTCCCGCTCAAGCCATGTGCTGTAGAAACTGGTGTTCTCCGTCCGGCTGCGCCACCACCGTGACTCGCTCTGATACTGGCTGTAGTTACCTGACGTTCTCAGACGCCAGGGACCGACGTTAAGGCCAAGCCGGGCACTGGCGTACAGGCTGCGCGATGAATAGCTGTCAGAATCATTCCGGTTGCCGGTCAGGCTGTAATCCATCAGGAGGGCAGGCACCCCGTTTTCCCAGGTGTCCGGCGAGGAGCGTAACTGTGCCGCACGCCCCAGGAATGCCTGAGGCACACGAATATCAACCCGCCCCTCTCCCTGATTAAAGGTGACACTGCTGTAGGGGGTCTGAGACATGAAATCTGCAGAAGATAACAGAGTATCCTTCTGTACCGGACGGTATTCCGGAGCAAGAAGGTCATCAAAAAAGCCGGCAGGAAAATCGGGCAGCAGCCCCTTATCCCCGGAGTTACGGAAATGCAGCGTCTTACGGGTGTAGAAATTATCATTGACCTGGACACTGACCTCCTGCTCACCTTCAATCCCGCCACCGGGGTGTGAGAATACGGACAGGTCAATATTTTCACCATCAATACCGGCGGCCAGCAGTGACGGGTCAAAATAATCGCCGCCCACGGCACGGTTACTGATAAAAACAAGCAGAGATGGTAATAATAATTTTTTTCTCAGTCGCATAATACCCCGTCAGTAGCGGATGTATTTATTATTCAGTCACCACAGGTATCTGCTGCTCGAGAACAAGAGGCACAGAAATACCCTTACCCCCGACAGGTTTCTGATGCTGCCGGGGGATAAATGAGACGGAGAGGTAATACACCTTCTCCCTGCTGTTCCCTTTTTTTTCCGGGAGATAAATCAGACCGACTTTCACATCGTCCCGTTTATTCAGAGGCCGGACAGGGGGGCTCAGAACAAAAGGCGTGTCCCCGCTGCCATCCTCCCGGATAACCCGTGATGTGATGACATATTCGTTGTCTGTGTCGTTATAGACAGTGAAATAGAAAACACGACTGTCTTTCACGGTAATTTTCAGGGGGTCGACGGCAACACCTTTTTCGGGTTCACGGGTCTGCCCCTGTGCTGATATAAATAAAAAAAGGAAAGACAAAATAATCAGCAGAAAAATATTAACGGACGACTCCTTCATATTCGCGCACCGCCCCGTAATCATTCACGACGCCATATTTAATCCGGCTGCCGGCCCCTGCACTGACATCCACGGTTACCGTTTTTTCCGGCGAGATGAACCATGAAACCCCCTTACCCTGATAACGTTTTCCGCCGGCACTGACGTAATTGAGCTGAACCACATAAGGCGTGGGGTTGCGGACGGTCATTTTTCCGCCTGCGGCTGTATGCCACTGCAGCGATTCGGGCTGCTGGGGCTTACCGGCAAGCGCGGCGGGGCGGTAAATCATGGGCACCTTGAAGCGGTATGCCAGGCTGAGCTGCGCACTGATTTTGTCGCCGTCGGTTTTCTGTTCACTGCGTTCGCCGCCGGGAAGTGAGTTGGAGACAGCCCAGTAAAGTGTTTCCCGGTCTTCGGGGACCGTGCCTTTTTTCACGATACGGACGGTGAAGGTGGAGGATGGTTCCACGCGGAAGACCAGGGGCACAGACGTAAATGCATCAGTGCGTTCTTCATTAATATCTTCAACCCATGCCTGGACGAGCCAGGGTAGTCTGGCGTCGGAGTTATCAATCCGGTATGAGGTGCTGCCCTGCCGACCGTCGAAGATGAGTGTGCTTTCGCGGGGGCCAAAAGAGGCTGCACTTGCATATGAACAGAGCAACATCCCTGCAAGAATAAAAGCAGAAGAGAAAATACGCATAAACAGAACCCAAACCGGGCTGACAGGAATCAGCCCGAGAGCATGAAAATAAGAAGATGAGGAACCGGGGTTAATTACCCCACCTGTGCTACTGCCTTGATAGTTAATGTTCCCTGCGCCGAAACATCGCCAGCACCGAGAGGTTGCTTAAATCCGCTAAGATCATCTACTTTCGCTATATATGCAGTAAAAGCAAGCTTTTGCGATGGCAGCGCATCTGTTCCGTTTGTATCAATTGTATGGCTAATTTCTTTGCTCATCTCAACAGGGGTGCCATCACTTTTTGAAATATAAACCCCGACACCAGTTGCGGAAGTGTCCTTAGATTGAGGAACCAAATAGTCTCTGGTAGAGTCTGCGGCATTATTATCAGTGAGTGTATAAGTAATGCTATTTGTAGTGGTGTCGCAATTTGTCAAATCAACAGTAAAGCTCTGGGGTGAGGAATGCCCGTTGGTTGCCTGTAACTGAGATACCGTAACCTCACCCAAATTCACATTTGTCACTGTGGAATCAGTTGCAACCTGACACAAGTTAGATGTTACTCGCCCGGTAAAATTCAGGGTTGCATAACTGGAGTCGTTGGCGGCACTATCAGCCATAGCAGCGCCACTGAACAGAGCAGAAAACACCGCCAGAGACATAATTGTCTTTTTCATATAATTCATATAAGAATCCTTATTCGCGACAAATTCAACAGAATTAATATAAGAGAGATGACACTTATAACACTATCAACACTTACGCGTATTCCCAACAATGCGAGCGCTAGCAAAGAACAAATACACACGCATATTATGTTTAGAAAAATAGAAGTAAGCATAAAGATGTCACCCCGCAAAAAAAATTACAAAAAAAATAAACAACAAATCGATAAAAAAATAACACAAGATTAAAAGTTTTTTTTTGGTAAAAAAATATCAAAAAAAAATATTAACATAAAAAAGAATCAACAAACTATCATTTTGTGGTGTTTTTTATAATATGAGCGCAATAAAAATCAGAACAAATAAGTTTACTATGTTTTATACAGCAGACAATGATGTATTAGTCACCAATATATCTGATAATACTCAAACTTACTGTGGA
>ERZ773216.1840-NODE-1840-length-23237-cov-5.445993_pt1 | contig 23237 bp, 19 predicted proteins | sample MGYA00511259_ERZ773216 | MGnify/ENA primary metagenome ERZ773216 (study PRJEB29015, sample SAMEA2737764) | human gut metagenome | biome: human gut; feature: human-associated habitat; material: faeces | place: China | collected 2012 ... | reverse complement strand
GTCCGGTTTCCGTGACCAAAATCATCGACGGCGCGGAGCTGCTGATCCCGATGGCTGGCCTCATCAACAAAGAAGATGAGCTGGCGCGTCTGGCGAAAGAAGTGGCGAAGATTGAAGGTGAAATCAGCCGTATCGAGAACAAGCTGGCGAATGAAGGCTTTGTCGCCCGCGCACCGGAAGCGGTCATCGCGAAAGAGCGTGAAAAGCTGGAAGGCTATGCAGAAGCGAAAGCGAAGCTGATTGAACAGCAGGCTGTTATCGCCGCGCTGTAATCAAAACACAGTAATGAAAACGAAGGCCGGAGCATGCTCCGGCCTTTTTTATCTCTTACAGAAATGGTAAAGAAGGCATAATTCCCCGTGAAATCCTGGCTAAGAAGCCTTTATCTGGTTGTTCTTCTTTATTGATTAAAGGAAGGTCATCCAAATCGCCCAGCAAATACGTATTTTTTGCCTGCCAGTCAATCATCCATATTTTCAGCAGTGGATAAGCCAGACCGCCCGTAATCCCGGATATCACCACCAACGCACACATGCGATAAAGCATACCGTGGTACGTTAAAGTTGAGCGAAAACGAATACGCCCATCATTCAGTGACAGGTTGCTCATAAAATGATTTCGCAACGACACCGTTAAATAACTGGTGCTAACAGCAATCCCAAAATAATAGATTAACTGCGCGATTATCATTTTACGCTGCATTTCCATAAATTGCTGTAAATTCTCAATATCATCATTTGCATACACAGAACTATCATACTCATTTAATATTTGATCGAAGATAATATAACCAGCAACAGTGAGAAAAGGCAATAAAGCTAAAAATGCGAGAATGGCATATTTTATACAATACGTAGTATCTAATTTCACCTTGAAACGATGTATACCGAAACTGGTATTGCTCCAGAGAAAACTCATTACCAGACTATATAAAGTACCATTAAAAATACCAATGGAAACAATACCAACTATTGCCATCAGAACCACAGATATAATAACACTACTTGAACTATTGGCATGTAGCATCTTTGTCGAGATAAAGAAAACAGTCCCCATCCCAATGGCCATTAAAATCGGCAAGAAAAAGGTTACCCACCAGAACCCTTTCAAAGAGCAATTAAAACTAAATCTTACGCCGTTGAGACTGGTCATTAAGGCCTGATAACGCAGTCCTTTGGCTGCCATAAATATAAGCAAAACCAACAGTAACAAAGTCAAAACACAGCCAACAAGCGGCATATCTGCTGACACTGTCATTAAGATTGCGAAATAGCAAAAAACAAAAACAAGACAACTAACAAAAACATTCCCACCGGTAATTCCATAAGAAAATCGTTGTCCGTTAACTTCCATATTAGCATAAAGATAACGCTTACATTTCATTAATGCCCATGGTAAATAGATACCTAGCGTTATAATCGTTAACAACACATTCACCACACAAATAAGAAAATATCTCTCACCTGTACCATGAAAAACAAAAGAATGGGACGGAACATCCATTTCATTAATAACTTGAGCCATAAAAATTCCCTGAATTAAAAAATCCATTGATATAATTTATAGATACAGACAGTAAAATGTTCTGCCACGTTACAATACTCTTATCAGTAATAGGCTGGCAAAAACTTTATTACTTTATAAGTCGCTTGCGCACGTAAGAAGAGAGTGGTATTAAACAAATGTATAATTACTTTATTTTTATTGGGTTAAACTATGAATAACATTGCGCCGCAATCACCTGTAATGCGTCGCCTGACGCTGCAGGATAATCCTGCTATCGCCCGCGTCATTCGTCAGGTATCCGCCGAATACGGTCTTACCGCTGATAAAGGCTACACCGTCGCCGATCCGAACCTTGACGAGTTGTATCAAGTGTATAGTCAGCCTGGCCATGCATATTGGGTGGTTGAGTACGAGGGTGAAGTGGTCGGCGGCGGTGGGATAGCGCCATTAACAGGTAGTGAAGCGGACATTTGCGAACTGCAGAAAATGTACTTTCTTCCCGCCATTCGCGGTAAAGGGCTGGCAAAAAAACTGGCCTTAATGGCGATGGAGCAGGCGCGAGAAATGGGTTTCAAACGCTGCTATCTGGAAACGACCGCTTTTTTGAAAGAAGCGATTGGTTTATATGAACATTTAGGTTTTCAACATATCGACTATGCACTTGGCTGCACGGGCCATGTTGATTGTGAAGTGCGGATGTTGCGCGAACTCTGAAAAAATGCCCGCTAGTATGTGCTATCGGGCATTTTAATCAATTAATTAGTGGCGAACACCGTCATCGTCTTCATCGACAAAATCTTCATCGTCGCCATCTTCGCCGTTAGGATCTTCAAAGTAAGTGCCCCAACCGTCGTACTCAACGTCAAATTTCTCCGCCAGCGTCATCAGTTGTTCAACCTGGGCATCGATCAGATCGGCATTCAACGCGCACTCGCTGAGGATGTCGCAGCAAATCACGATATCACCATCTTCAACTTCCAGCTCTTCTGGATCGGTCACTTCGTAACCGAGTTTAAACGCTTCAACTGCTGCTTTTTCCAGGATTTCCAGATCGTCTGCGGAAAGATGGTGTTCGATGGTGTACAGCGCGTCCGGATCGCTGCCATCTTCCAGTAATTCTTCAATAATCAAACGTGTTTCTTCACGCTGTTCTTCCAGTTGTTCCGGGTTTGCCATGGCTCATTCCTCTTAATGTCCTGCCGATACTCTTATTGTCACACACCACTGACATTGCCTCCACCTTTGTGACAAAGATTTATGCTTTAGACTTGCAAATGAATAATCATCCATATAAATTGAATTTTAATTCATTGAGGCGTTAGCCACAGGAGGGATCTATGTCCGGGTTTTATCATAAGCATTTCCTGAAATTACTCGATTTCACGCCAGCTGAACTCAACAGCCTGCTGCAGTTAGCCGCGAAGCTGAAAGCCGATAAGAAAAGCGGCAAAGAAGAAGCCAAACTCACTGGTAAAAACATCGCGCTCATCTTCGAAAAAGACTCGACCCGTACCCGATGCTCTTTCGAAGTTGCCGCATATGACCAGGGTGCTCGCGTTACTTATCTCGGCCCAAGCGGCAGTCAGATTGGTCATAAAGAGTCGATTAAAGACACTGCCCGCGTGCTGGGTCGCATGTATGACGGTATTCAGTATCGCGGCTATGGTCAGGAGATTGTCGAAACACTGGCGGAATACGCTGGCGTGCCGGTATGGAACGGCCTGACCAATGAGTTTCACCCCACGCAGTTGCTGGCGGATCTCCTCACCATGCAGGAGCATTTACCCGGTAAAGCATTCAACGAAATGACGCTGGTCTATGCAGGTGACGCACGTAACAACATGGGCAATTCGATGCTCGAAGCTGCGGCGCTTACCGGTCTGGATTTGCGTCTGGTCGCGCCACAGGCATGCTGGCCGGAAGCTGCGCTGGTTACGGAATGCCGCACCCTGGCACAGCAAAATGGCGGGAATATTACGCTGACGGAAGATGTAGCCAAAGGAGTTGAAGGTGCTGACTTTATCTATACCGATGTATGGGTGTCGATGGGTGAAGCAAAAGAAAAATGGGCTGAACGCATTGCATTACTGCGTGATTATCAGGTGAACAGCAAGATGATGCAGTTGACCGGTAACCCGGAGGTCAAATTCCTCCACTGCCTGCCCGCGTTTCATGACGACCAGACGACGCTTGGTAAGAAAATGGCGGAAGAGTTTGGCCTACATGGCGGAATGGAAGTGACTGATGAGGTCTTCGAATCTGCCGCCAGCATTGTTTTTGATCAGGCGGAAAACCGCATGCATACCATCAAAGCGGTGATGGTCGCGACGCTCAGTAAATTAAATAATTAATATCTCTATAAAGATGCCGGGAAATACAAAAACATCCCGGCATCACATTATTTTATGCAGTGATAGTTTTTTCTTCCAGCCAAATTTTTCTATTGCTATACGTAAATTTTCCGGAGGATTTAGTGTATTTAAACGCTTTTGGTCAATATATGGCGATACATTAACCTTCGATTTAAAGATAGTTGCATCATTCTAAATCTAAGTTTGAATTCATTATTCAGTTTTTCTTTGATAACATTATCTGGTTGATTCTTCAAAATTTCCTTATTAGATTCCTCATCATTTAAATCATATTTTAAATTATCAAAATAATTTTTTTCGCCCTCATAACTCTTAAGTAACCGAGGAAAGTACCAGTTAATCATCTCAGTGTTTTTCATAAAAAAATCATTCAAAAAAATATCATTAACTAAAATGCTGACAGGTACTTTATTAAATAGTGACTCAACATTATTAAATATCCTTTGTATTAAATATGTTTTTTCTAGATTGCTTAAGTTAAAATCATTGACATATACAACCAACTTTTTCCAAATCAACTCCTGTAATTCAGGGCTATTTTTATAGGGTTCTTTATCGAGATTGAAAAATAATGTCTCAGCTACTTTAGACTGATCGCAGAGAAAATTAATATGATTTATTACGAAGCATGCATGCTCTATCTTTGCAGAATCATCAAAATATTGCATGCTTTTATTAAAACACCACTCCAGTATTTTTACATCATTATTATATGGCAATTCTAAAAAAGTCACCAACATCGAATGGATGACCGGTGTAAGGTTAACCTTTGCATCATCTAAGGAATCAATAAGAATATGAGACAGGTTAATCATGATGTCATTAATTTCATTGTCAGTAGCTTTCTTATTATTAAGAAGATAATTATTTACTGCGTTAAGGCCATCTATTTCTTTCAGTATCCCTTTTTCACCAAGCAAGTATGAAATCGATTCATTACATACATAAGGCATTAATAGCAGATGTTCTTTCCTTATTGCTAATAATGCATTATTTAATGGTTTTTCTAATAAATCCGTAATCGTAGAATCAACTGAACCTTTACAACTCACCTGCGAGTTATTTAAGTCCTGCGAGTTATTTAACTCCTGAGAATCATTTAAATCCTGCGAATTATTTAACTCCTGCGAATTATTTAACTCCTGTATATTATTTAACTTCTGTAAATTATTTAACTTCTGATGATTATTTAATAGACGAGCTATTTCCTTGTTAGCTTCGCGTTGGTAACACGCCAGAATCTTGTTAGTAATCAGGTGTAATGAACTCTCATCTTTTCTTTCAAAGGACTTCCCTTCATAACGATTAGTCGAACCATCAGGTTGTGGAAATATAATGACTGTATGTCCTTCACGAATCCCATTATTAAAAGCTGAGGCAAGTGTAATTTCTATTTCCACCTTAGATAAATCCGCTCGTTCCCCTTCAGGATTATTCATAACAAACTTCATTATCTCACTGCCATCATTATTTTTGATATAAGATGAGGACTCAATATGAGCCATCATATTTCTTCCCGCTTCGTTGGAGCGTTTGCTAAAATCCACATAACCAAGGGTAAATATTTTTACCAAAAACTCCAAAAATGTCTTAGGATCAAGGATATTTCTTCTGCTATCCTGCCCCCCGGCAATACGGGCAAAATTATTCATTCCAACACGCCAGGTATTTAAAACTTCACTTTTTTGTTTAAAATTGTCGGCTAATGTAATGTGTTGAGAATAATTCAAATCTGATATTTTGCTCATGACGAACTCCTTGAGTTAATAAGAACGTCTAAGCATTACAAATTTTACTCACAAAAAAATATCAAAAAACGCTCTTTTCACAAACTCGCCGTAAACCTGGAGTTATTTACGGCGAAAAGTCATCACGCCATCAGCATCTTCACTACTGCTTTGCGAACCTGGGCTGGCGCGCCCACTGCGCACAGCGGTTTATGCACTTCCCCCGGATAAAACACAACAAAATCACCTTCATTAAGGATAACTGTTTTCTCATCAACGCCTTCCGGCAAAAATGCGATGTCTTTATCAGCTAACCAGTCGGTATCCGGCGTGCCTGCAGGTTGCGTGCTGAAGGTCATGCCTTCCTGACCTTTTAACACAATCTGAATGTCGAGATAGCGGGCATGATACTCCGCACGGCGAGCTTCGTACGGCTCGGTCATATCTTCCGAGATAAGATAAAACAGACGATTGCCTTCGATATCGTGCTTGCCCTTGGGCGTTTCTGCCGTAACGTTTGCTTTGATATGCTCAATCGCCTGGCGTAACTCTTGGGGTAGCCACGGCTGAAGATTATGAATATTTCCGATGATCATCTTTTCCACTCCTTAATTAAAACAATGTTTCATTTCTATCGTTATACGAAAAGATGATCAATTCCGCCAGCCTTAACGCGTGAATTATTGTCTTATCACAACTTATCGGCAGGCGCGTTCCCGCCTTTCGGATCAAGGCCAGCATCACTCCTTGAGAAGAGTTTTTATCGCTTCCCCCGCCAGGGCAGCTGTTGCACAGAGTTGTTCGATTGAGTGCCCCTCCCGTGCCTTAGCAGAAAGCCCTGACATCACGGTACTCATAAAATCAGTCACACATTGTGCGCTTTGTGGATGCCGCCTGGCGATATAGTCATAAATGGTCGTTTCTGCGGCGTGATAATATTGAACGGCAATATCACGCGCTAGTGGATCATGACTATGAATACCTTCAAGAACCATACAGCCAGCGCAGCCGCCGTTTTGGCTATATCTGCGCGCCGCTTCTTTTAATACCTCAACCAGGCACTCGCCTACTGGACGATCATCACGAAGAATATCGGCAAGCGGAATAGCTTCCGTACCGACGTATTCATTGAGTACACGGCTAAATAACCCAGCTTTACTGCCAAAAGCCGCGTAGAGGCTCGGGGGGTTAATACCAAGATAATCAGTAACTTCAGCAACACTGACAGCATCGAAACCTTTTTGGTGAAAAAGCACTTTTGCCGCAGAGACTGCCTGCTCAGGAGCGAAACGTCTGGGACGACCTGGAACGCGAGATTGTTTTTTAGTGACCATTACAAAACTTGTTGACAGAAAGTTAAAACAGTTTTGTAATGCATGTTACATAATAAATCAAGGAGTCCTTATGGGCGCTTTTACCGGTAAGACAGTTCTCCTCCTCGGTGGCAGCCGTGGAATCGGTGCCGCTATCGTACGTCGTTTCGTCACCGATGGGGCCAATGTACGATTCACCTATGCGGGGTCGAAAGATGCCGCTGAACACCTGGCACAAGAGACTGGAGCGACAGCAGTATTCACAGATAGTGCTGACAGAGACGCTGTCATTGATGTCGTTCGTAAGAGCGGCGCATTGGATATCCTGGTGGTAAATGCAGGTATTGGCGTCTTTGGCGATGCCCTGGAATTGAATGCCGACGATATTGATCGCCTTTTCAAAATCAATATTCATGCTCCTTATCATGCCTCTGTTGAAGCCGCCCGGCAGATGCCCGAAGGCGGGCGCATCTTAATCATCGGCTCCGTGAATGGCGATCGTATGCCTGTTGCAGGCATGGCTGCTTATGCCGCCAGTAAATCTGCCCTGCAAGGCATGGCGCGCGGGCTGGCCCGTGATTTCGGACCGCGTGGGATCACCATTAACGTCGTCCAGCCAGGGCCAATTGATACCGACGCTAATCCCGCCAACGGGCCAATGCGCGATATGTTGCATAGTTTTATGGCTATCAAAAGACATGGGCAACCGGAAGAGGTCGCTGGTATGGTCGCATGGTTAGCAGGGCCAGAAGCCAGTTTTGTTACCGGCGCGATGCATACCATTGATGGCGCGTTTGGCGCATAACCGACTACGCTCAATTAAGCCCAGCCATTATCCATGATGTCTGGGTTTTGTTTACTCACGTCGTCCGCTAAAAGCGGCTCCTGGTAAATATAAATCTTCTGTTCATGTCGTAAATCTTGAGGATAACCAAATGGTAGAAAGAACCGCTGTTTTCCCTGCAGGCCGACATTCACTGTATGCTGAACATCGTTATTCTGCGGCTATTCGTTCCGGCGATTTGCTGTTTGTTTCCGGGCAAGTAGGAAGTCGAGAGGACGGAACACCAGAACCCGATTTTCAGCAACAAGTCAGACTGGCCTTTGATAATTTGCATGCGACCCTGGCAGCTGCGGGATGCACTTTTGACGATATCATTGATGTTACGAGCTTTCATACCGATCCGGAAAAACAATTTGAAGACATCATGACGGTGAAAAATGAAATATTTAGCGCCCCACCTTATCCAAACTGGACGGCGGTAGGTGTTACATGGCTGGCAGGCTTTGATTTTGAAATTAAAGTGATAGCGCGCATCCCTGAGCAGTAAGCAATAGTGTTAGCCGTTCGTTTTCACACTCCGCCCTATAAGTCGGATGAATGGAATAAAATGCATTTCTGATTGCGTGAAAATGAAAAAGAAAAAAGCAGGAAATGTCTGCAATTATTGATACCGAACGATACTTCCCCTCCAGAATCATAGAAAATAAAAATGCATATATTTTGACTTTTAATTCAAATAAACCGTTTGCGCTGACAAAATATTGCATCAAATGCTTGCACCGCTTCTGGCTATGAGTATAATGCCGGACAATTTGCCGGGAGGATGTATGGTTCAGTGTGTTCGACATTTTGTCTTACCGCGTCTGAAAAAAGACGCTGGCCTGCCGTTTTTCTTCCCGTTGATCACCCATTCCCAGCCCCTCAATCGAGGGGCTTTTTTTTGCCCAGGCGTCAGGAGATAAAAGATGGCTAATCCGCTATATCAGAAACATATCATTTCCATAAACGACCTTAGTCGCGATGACCTTAATCTGGTGCTGGCGACAGCGGCGAAACTGAAAGCAAACCCGCAACCAGAGCTGTTGAAGCACAAAGTCATTGCCAGCTGTTTCTTCGAAGCCTCTACCCGTACCCGCCTCTCTTTCGAAACATCTATGCACCGCCTGGGTGCCAGCGTGGTGGGCTTCTCCGACAGCGCCAATACATCACTGGGTAAAAAGGGCGAAACGCTGGCCGATACCATTTCGGTTATCAGCACTTACGTCGATGCGATAGTGATGCGTCATCCGCAGGAAGGTGCGGCGCGCCTGGCCACCGAGTTTTCCGGCAATGTACCGGTACTGAATGCCGGTGATGGCTCCAACCAACATCCGACGCAAACCTTGCTGGACTTATTCACCATTCAGGAAACCCAGGGGCGTCTGGACAATCTCCACGTCGCAATGGTTGGTGACCTGAAATATGGCCGCACCGTTCACTCCCTGACTCAGGCGTTAGCGAAGTTCGACGGCAACCGTTTTTACTTCATCGCGCCGGACGCGCTGGCAATGCCGCAATACATCCTTGATATGCTCGATGAAAAAGGGATCGCCTGGAGTCTGCACAGCTCTATTGAAGAAGTGATGGCGGAAGTAGACATCCTGTACATGACCCGCGTGCAAAAAGAGCGTCTGGACCCGTCCGAGTACGCCAACGTGAAAGCGCAGTTTGTTCTTCGCGCCAGCGATCTCCACAACGCCAAAGCCAATATGAAAGTGCTGCATCCGCTGCCGCGTGTTGATGAGATTGCGACGGATGTTGATAAAACGCCACACGCCTGGTACTTCCAGCAGGCAGGCAACGGGATTTTCGCTCGCCAGGCGTTACTGGCACTGGTTCTGAATCGCGATCTGGTACTGTAAGGGGAAATAGAGATGACACACGATAATAAATTACAGGTTGAAGCTATTAAACGCGGCACGGTAATTGACCATATCCCCGCCCAGATCGGTTTTAAGCTGTTGAGTCTGTTCAAGCTGACCGAAACGGATCAGCGCATCACCATCGGTCTGAACTTGCCTTCTGGCGAGATGGGCCGCAAAGATCTGATCAAAATCGAAAATACCTTTTTGAGTGAAGATCAGGTAGATCAACTGGCATTGTATGCGCCGCAAGCCACGGTTAACCGTATCGACAACTATGAAGTGGTGGGTAAATCGCGCCCCAGTCTGCCAGAGCGCATCGACAATGTGCTGGTCTGCCCGAACAGCAACTGTATCAGCCATGCCGAACCGGTTTCTTCCAGCTTTGCCGTGCGAAAACGCGCCAATGACATCGCGCTCAAATGCAAATACTGTGAAAAAGAGTTTTCCCATAATGTGGTGCTGGCCAATTAATTGCGGTTGGTAATAAAAGTCTGGCTCCCTATAATGAGCCAGACTTTTTACCGCTGTAATAAAGGAGAAATCATGAGCAAAACTATCGCGACGGAAAATGCACCGGCAGCTATCGGTCCTTACGTACAGGGCGTTGATCTGGGCAATATGATCATCACCTCCGGTCAGATCCCGGTAAATCCGAAAACGGGCGAAGTACCGGCAGACGTCGCTGCACAGGCACGTCAGTCGCTGGATAACGTAAAAGCGATCGTCGAAGCCGCAGGCCTGAAAGTGGGCGACATCGTTAAAACCACCGTGTTTGTGAAAGATCTGAACGACTTCGCAACCGTTAATGCTACCTACGAAGCCTTCTTCACCGAACACAATGCCACCTTCCCGGCACGTTCTTGCGTTGAAGTTGCCCGTCTGCCGAAAGACGTGAAAATTGAGATCGAAGCGATCGCTGTTCGTCGCTAATCTTGATGGAAATCCGGGCTATCATGCCCGGATTAAGTCTGATGACAAAAGCAAAATCGCCTGATGCGCTACGCTTATCTGGCCTAAGTGATTCCTGCAATTTATTGAATTTGTAGGCCGGATTGGGCGTTTACGCCGCATCCGGCATGAACAAAGCTCACTTTGTCTGCAATCTGAATCCGGGCCACCATGCCCAGTTTATTCTTTACTGCCAGCCGTAACGACGGCTATAAAATCCTTTCACCAACTGGGTTAATGTCATATACCCTGCCAGAATCGCAACCAGCCACGGGAAATAGCTTAACGGCAGCGCCTGCAGCTGCAGATAACTGGCCAGCGGTGAAAACGGCAATGCGATCCCGACAATCATCACGATCACGGTCATGATCATTAACGGCCACGATGCACAGCTCTGAATAAACGGCACACGGCGGGTGCGGATCATATGCACAATCAGCGTTTGCGACAGTAAGCCCACCACAAACCATCCCGACTGGAACAGCGTTTGCGTTTCCGGCGTGTTGGCATGGAATACCCACCACATCAGGCAAAACGTCAGAATATCGAAGATCGAGCTGATCGGTCCGAAGAAGATCATAAAGCGCCCCAGATCCGCCGGATTCCAACGCTGCGGCTTTTGAATTTGCTCGTCGTCGACGTTATCAAACGGGATCGCCACCTGTGACACATCGTACAGCAAGTTCTGAATAAGCAAGTGTAACGGCAACATCGGCAGGAAGGGCAAGAAAGCACTCGCCACCAGCACGCTGAACACATTACCGAAGTTGGAGCTCGCCGTCATTTTGATGTATTTCAGCATGTTGGCGAAAGTGCGACGTCCTTCAATAACCCCCTCTTCCAGCACCATCAGGCTTTTTTCCAGCAGGATGATATCAGCCGCTTCACGGGCAATATCTACCGCGCCGTCCACAGAAATGCCGATATCCGCAGCGCGTAAGGCGGGCGCATCATTAATACCATCGCCCATAAAGCCAACCACATGCCCTTCGCGCTTCAGTAAGGTCACAATGCGTTCTTTATGCATCGGCGTCAGGCGGGCAAACAGCGTGGTGCGCTGTGCGAGATTTGCCAGTTCATCGTCAGATAGCGTTTCAATATCACTACCAATGACCACCTCTCCCGCGTCCAGCCCCACTTCATGGCACACTTTCGCTGCAACTAACTCACTGTCGCCAGTAAGGATTTTTACGGTAATTCCACTCGCTTTTAATGCCTTCAGTGCCGGAGCGGTTGTCTCTTTTGGCGGATCAAGGAAAGCAATATATCCTTCGAGGATCAGGTCGGATTCATCCGCCCGCTGGTAATCTCCTTCACGCGCTGGCAGGTATTTCGTCGCCACCGCAACCACGCGCAGCCCCTGACGATTCAGCGTATCAGTAACCCGCTTAATCTTACGCAGCATGATGTCATCGAGCGGCACAATCTCGCCATTGTGACGCACCTGCGAACACACATTGAGGATTTCCTGCAATGCACCTTTGCAAACCAGCTGATGGTGCTCGGTATTTTCTGCCACTACCACCGACATCCGGCGACGCTCGAAATCAAACGGAATCTCATCAATTTTTTGCCAACGACTGGCCAGCGAGCGCGCTGACTCTTCATCCGTACCTTCGAGCACCGCTGTATCGAGCAGGTTTTTAAGTCCGGTCTGATAATGACTGTTCAACCACGCGCTATGCAGCACGCGTTCGCTGGTTTTACCGGAGATATCGGTATGATTCTCCAGCACAATTTTGTCCTGTGTCAGGGTGCCAGTTTTATCAGTGCACAGAATATCCATTGCGCCAAAGTTCTGAATAGCATCCAGATGTTTGACGATCACTTTCTGTTTCGACAGCTTTACTGCGCCGCGCGCCAGCGTCGAGGTAACAATCATCGGCAACATTTCTGGCGTTAAGCCTACCGCGACCGAAAGCGCAAACAGTGCCGCTTCCCACCAGTCGCCTTTGGTGTAACCGTTGATAAGCAACACCACCGGAGCCATCACCAGCATAAAGCGAATCAACAGCATACTGACGCGGCTGATCCCCTGCTGAAAGGCATTCGGCTCGCTTTCCTGCTCACTAACACGCCCCGCCAGTTGACCAAACCAGGTGTTGGCTCCTGTAGCAATCACCATTGCTTGTGCCGTGCCGCTCACCACGGTGGTGCCCATAAAACACAGGGTGTCGCACTCCAGCGGATTGCTGTGCTCCGGCTGGCGAGTAGTAGCGGCTTTTTCCACGGGCAGAGACTCACCGGTTAACGACGCCTGAGCGACGAACAGATCCCGCGCCTGCAAGATACGTAAATCTGCCGGGATCATATCCCCCGCCGCCAGTTTTATAATATCGCCGGGCACCAGCTGGTCGATCGGGATCTCCAGCCAGCCATTTTCGCCTTTGTCGTTAATTACGCGCAGCACCGTCGCGGTATTGCTGACCATCGCTTTCAGGGCATCTGCCGCTTTAGTGGAACGTGCTTCCTGAATAAAGTTCAGTAACGTTGAAATAGCGACCATTAGCGCAATAACGCCCGCGGCAAATAAATCTTCCGTGGCGTAAGAAATAGCGCCGAGAATGGTGAGTAAAATATTAAAGGGGTTGCGATAGCAGACCCATAAATGTACCCACCACGGCGACGGTTGTTGTGCGGGTAATTTATTTTCACCATGTTGTTCGCGGGCAGATTCCACTTCCGCCTGATTTAACCCTTCCGGATGGGTGTCGAACGTTTTCCATAATTCTTCTTCGGGCATCACCGCCATTTTCAGGCAATGCGCACTTAAGGACGGCGGGACCGCCGTATTCACTGTCTGCTGCGCGCCAGGCAATGGATCACGATGAACCAGACGGGAAGGTAAATGGCGAATGAGCCGGGTAAAAATTTCTTTAAACATAAGGAGTCCCTCCGCACTGTCTGAAACAGTACAGAAATGTCTTCAGGCGTGGCGAAGCCTTACCTGAAGGTAATAAAGCTGAGCAGGGACGTTAAAACGTCACGGCCTTACGCATCCGGTAACGCCGTGAAAAGACGGGCTTACCGGAAAAGTTTTAATCTCCGTCGAGGGAGAGGCGTGGGATCAGGTTCCATATAACCTCCGGTAAGTGAAAAAAGCGCCGCAAATAATAAGGAGAATCCAATAATATTCGTAGCATCTATGGCGATATAATACCTGCTGGCAACTAAACCAACGATAAACCAGACTTTACCCATTGCTGAATGCACAGGTAAAGTTAGGCTCAAATAATTAAACAACACGTTATGGGACAACAGGATGCAAAATCGGCTGACCATCAAAGACATCGCGCGCTTAAGCGGCGTGGGGAAATCTACGGTTTCCCGGGTGCTGAATAACGAAAGCGGCGTGAGCCAGCGCACGCGCGAGCGTGTTGAAGCAGTGATGAATCAGCATGGATTTTCCCCTTCCCGCTCTGCGCGCGCTATGCGTGGGCAAAGCGATAAAGTGGTCGCCATCATTGTTACCCGTCTGGATTCGTTGTCAGAAAATCTCGCCGTTCAAACCATGCTGCCAGCGTTCTATGAACAAGGTTACGATCCAATCATGATGGAAAGTCAGTTTTCCCCGCAATTAGTTGCCGAACATTTGGGGGTCCTGAAACGGCGTAATATCGACGGCGTAGTGCTGTTCGGTTTTACCGGCATAACAGAAGAAATGTTAGCCCACTGGCAGTCATCGCTGGTTCTGCTGGCGCGTGACGCAAAAGGCTTTGCTTCGGTCTGTTATGACGACGAAGGGGCAATCAAGATCCTGATGCAACGGCTGTATGACCAGGGACATCGTAATATCAGTTATCTCGGCGTGCCGCATAGTGACGTGACGACCGGGAAGCGACGTCACGAAGCCTACCTGGCGTTCTGCAAAGCGCATAAACTGCATCCCGTTGCCGCCCTGCCAGGGCTTGCTATGAAGCAAGGCTATGAGAACGTAGCAAAAGTGATTACGCCTGAAACTACCGCGTTACTGTGCGCAACCGACACTCTGGCTCTTGGCGCAAGTAAATACCTGCAAGAGCAACGCATCGACACCTTGCAACTGGCGAGCGTCGGTAATACGCCGTTAATGAAATTCCTTCATCCGGAGATCGTCACCGTAGATCCTGGCTACGCCGAAGCTGGACGCCAGGCGGCCTGCCAATTGATCGCACAGGTAACCGGGCGCAGCGAACCGCAACAAATCATCATCCCCGCCACCCTGTCCTGATCGTTTCCTGAACGATAAATTGTGATCTTCGCTGCGTTTCGGGAACGTTCCCGTTTTTAAATTTTTCCGCGCAATATATTCTGCAGCCAACCAAAAATGTCATCTGCCATGGGGCTTTATGATGAGCAAAATAAACCAAACGGATATCGATCGGTTGATTGAACTGGTCGGCGGGCGCGGCAATATTGCGACGGTGAGCCACTGTATTACTCGCCTGCGCTTTGTCCTCAACCAACCGGCCAATGCCAGACCGAAAGAAATTGAGCAACTCCCCATGGTGAAAGGCTGTTTCACCAATGCCGGGCAATTTCAGGTGGTGATTGGCACCAATGTGGGTGATTACTATCAAGCACTGATTGCGTCAACCGGACAGGCGCAGGTTGATAAAGAGCAGGTAAAAAAAGCCGCCCGGCAGAATATGAAATGGCATGAGCAGTTGATCTCTCATTTCGCGGAGATCTTCTTCCCGCTGCTGCCCGCGTTGATTAGCGGCGGTTTGATCCTCGGTTTTCGCAATGTGATCGGCGATTTGCCCATGAGCAACGGTCAGACGCTGGCGCAAATGTACCCTTCCCTGCAAACGATCTACGATTTTCTGTGGTTGATCGGTGAAGCGATCTTCTTCTACCTGCCGGTCGGTATTTGCTGGTCAGCGGTGAAAAAAATGGGCGGCACGCCGATCCTTGGTATCGTGCTTGGCGTGACACTGGTTTCTCCCCAGCTGATGAACGCTTATCTGCTCGGGCAGCAGCTGCCGGAAGTGTGGGACTTTGGCATGTTCAGCATCGCCAAAGTAGGCTATCAGGCGCAGGTGATCCCGGCACTGTTAGCCGGGCTGGCGCTGGGCGTTATTGAAACTCGCCTTAAACGCATCGTGCCGGATTACCTCTATCTGGTGGTGGTGCCCGTCTGTTCGCTGATCCTCGCGGTGTTCCTCGCCCATGCGCTGATTGGTCCGTTTGGTCGCATGATTGGCGATGGCGTTGCCTTTGCGGTACGTCACCTGATGACCGGCAGCTTTGCTCCGATTGGCGCGGCATTGTTTGGCTTCCTGTACGCCCCGCTGGTGATCACCGGCGTACATCAGACCACGCTTGCTATTGATTTGCAGATGATTCAAAGCATGGGTGGCACGCCAGTGTGGCCGCTGATTGCGCTGTCGAATATCGCTCAGGGCTCCGCCGTGATAGGCATTATCATTTCCAGCCGCAAGCACAATGAACGCGAGATCTCCGTGCCTGCCGCTATCTCCGCCTGGCTTGGGGTCACTGAGCCTGCAATGTACGGCATCAACCTGAAATATCGCTTCCCGATGCTGTGCGCGATGATTGGTTCTGGTCTGGCAGGATTGCTATGCGGCCTGAACGGCGTTATGGCGAATGGTATCGGCGTAGGGGGCCTGCCGGGAATTCTCTCGATTCAACCGAGCTACTGGCAGGTATTTGCGCTGGCAATGGCTATCGCCATCATCATCCCGATTGTACTCACCTCGTTTATCTATCAGCGGAAATACCGCCTGGGCACGCTGGACATTGTTTAATTTTCTTCGGGGCGCAATTGCGCCCCCTCGCATTTGCAGGAATAACGTAATGACTAATCTTCCCCACTGGTGGCAAAACGGCGTTATCTACCAGATTTATCCAAAGAGTTTTCAGGACACCACGGGTAGCGGCACCGGCGATTTACGTGGCGTTATCCAACGCCTGGACTATCTGCATAAACTGGGCGTTGATGCCATCTGGCTAACCCCCTTTTATGTCTCTCCCCAGGTTGATAACGGTTACGACGTAGCGAACTATACGGCTATTGATCCCACCTACGGCACGCTGGACGATTTTGACGAACTGGTGACACAGGCAAAATCGCGCGGGATTCGTATCATTCTCGATATGGTGTTTAACCATACCTCTACCCAACATGCCTGGTTTCGCGAGGCGCTGAACAAAGCAAGCCCTTACCGCCAGTTTTATATCTGGCGCGATGGAGAATCAGAAACGCCACCGAACAACTGGCGTTCAAAATTTGGCGGTAGTGCGTGGCGCTGGCATGCGGAAAGCGAACAGTACTATTTGCATCTCTTTGCACCAGAACAGGCGGATCTCAACTGGGAGAATCCAGCGGTACGCGCAGAGCTGAAAAAAGTCTGTGAATTCTGGGCCGATCGTGGGGTCGACGGGTTGCGCCTGGATGTGGTGAATCTGATCTCCAAAGACCCGCGTTTCCCTGAAGACCTGGATGGCGACGGGCGTCGCTTCTACACCGACGGGCCACGAGCACACGAGTTTTTGCACGAGATGAACCGCGATGTGTTTACGCCACGCAGGTTAATGACCGTAGGTGAAATGTCCTCCACCAGCCTTGAGCATTGCCAGCGATACGCGGCACTGACAGGCAGTGAATTGTCGATGACCTTTAATTTTCATCACCTGAAGGTCGATTATCCCGGTGGTGAAAAATGGACGCTGGCTAAACCTGACTTTGTGGCGTTGAAAACATTGTTCCGCCACTGGCAACAAGGAATGCACAACGTGGCATGGAATGCCTTGTTCTGGTGTAACCACGATCAGCCGCGCATTGTTTCTCGCTTTGGTGATGAAGGTGAATACCGCGTGCCTGCGGCAAAAATGCTGGCGATGGTGCTGCATGGCATGCAGGGAACGCCGTATATCTACCAGGGCGAAGAGATTGGCATGACCAACCCGCATTTCACGCGCATTACTGACTATCGCGACGTGGAGAGCCTAAATATGTTTGCCGAGCTGCGCAACGATGGTCGTGATGCCGACGAGTTATTGGCAATCCTCGCCAGTAAATCCCGTGACAACAGTCGCACACCCATGCAATGGAGCAACGGCGATAATGCCGGGTTTACGGCTGGCGAACCGTGGATTGGCCTGGGCGATAACTATCAGGAAATCAACGTAGAAGCAGCGCTGGCCGATGAGTCCTCGGTGTTTTACACCTACCAAAAGTTAATCGCACTGCGTAAGCAAGAAGCCGTCCTGACATGGGGCGATTACCAGGATCTGCTGCCAAACAGCCCTGTATTGTGGTGCTATCGCCGTGAGTGGAAGGGGCAAACCTTACTGGTCATTGCCAACCTTAGCCGTGAGACCCAACCCTGGCAGCCAGGGAAAATGCTCGGCAACTGGCAGCTTGTGATGCATAACTACGAAGAAGCCTCACCACAACCCTGTGCCATGAATTTACGGCCTTTTGAGGCTGTCTGGTGGTTACAGAAGTAAATCTTCCCTAAGCCCCGGTAATGCCGGTCATTCCGGGGTTTTGTCTGTCAGCATGTTGTTTTTGTTGATTTTTCAACCAGCAAATTCATTAAAAAATTTACATAACGCTGTAGCGCCCGTCATCCGTACGCTCTGCTTTTTACTTTGAGCTACATCAAAAAAAGTTCAAACATCCTTGATGCAAAGCACTATATATAGACTTTAAAATGCGTCCCGACCCAATATGTTGTATTAATCGACTATAATTGCTACTACAACTCCCCACGAAAAAGGTGCGGCGTTGTGGATAAGCGGATGGCGATTGCGGAAAGCACCGGAAAACGAAACGAAAAAACCGGAAAACACCTTTCCCAATTTCTGTGGATAACCTGTTCTTAAAAATATGGAGCGATCATGACACCGCATGTGATGAAACGAGACGGCTGCAAAGTGCCGTTTAAATCAGAGCGCATCAAAGAAGCGATTCTGCGTGCAGCTAAAGCAGCGGAAGTCGATGATGCCGATTATTGCGCCACTGTTGCCGCGGTTGTCAGCGAGCAGATGCAGGGCCGCAACCAGGTGGATATCAACGAGATCCAGACCGCAGTTGAAAACCAGCTGATGTCGGGTCCATACAAACAACTGGCTCGCGCTTACATCGAGTACCGTCACGATCGCGACATTGAACGTGAAAAACGCGGTCGCCTGAACCAGGAGATCCGTGGTCTGGTCGAGCAGACCAACGCCTCGTTACTCAACGAAAACGCCAACAAAGACAGCAAGGTGATTCCAACCCAGCGCGACCTGCTGGCCGGGATTGTGGCTAAACACTATGCACGCCAGCACCTGCTGCCGCGTGACGTGGTGCAGGCACATGAACGTGGTGATATTCACTATCACGATCTCGATTACTCACCGTTCTTCCCGATGTTCAACTGCATGTTGATCGACCTGAAAGGCATGCTGACCCAGGGCTTTAAAATGGGGAACGCCGAGATTGAACCGCCGAAGTCGATCTCAACGGCAACCGCGGTAACTGCGCAGATTATTGCTCAGGTTGCCAGCCATATTTATGGCGGCACCACCATTAACCGTATCGATGAAGTGCTGGCACCGTTTGTCACCGCCAGCTACAACAAACATCGCAAGACCGCAGAAGAGTGGAACATCCCGGACGCCGAAGGCTACGCTAACTCTCGTACCATCAAAGAGTGCTACGATGCCTTCCAGTCGCTGGAGTACGAAGTAAACACCCTGCACACCGCCAACGGTCAAACGCCGTTTGTAACCTTTGGTTTTGGTCTGGGCACCAGCTGGGAGTCGCGCCTGATTCAGGAATCTATCCTGCGTAACCGTATCGCAGGCCTTGGTAAAAACCGTAAAACTGCGGTGTTCCCGAAACTGGTGTTTGCGATTCGCGATGGCCTGAACCATAAAAAAGGCGATCCGAACTACGACATCAAACAGCTGGCGCTGGAGTGCGCAAGCAAGCGCATGTATCCGGATATCCTGAACTACGATCAGGTAGTGAAAGTCACCGGTTCGTTTAAAACCCCGATGGGCTGCCGCAGCTTCCTCGGCGTGTGGGAAAATGAAAACGGCGAGCAGATCCACGATGGTCGTAACAACCTCGGCGTGATCAGCCTGAACCTGCCGCGTATTGCTCTGGAAGCAAAAGGCGATGAAGCCACCTTCTGGAAGCTGCTGGATGAACGTCTGGTGCTGGCACGTAAGGCACTGATGACCCGTATCGCTCGTCTCGAAGGCGTGAAAGCGCGCGTCGCCCCGATCCTCTATATGGAAGGTGCTTGTGGCGTACGTCTGAATGCTGACGATGATGTTTCTGAAATCTTCAAAAACGGTCGTGCGTCTATTTCGCTGGGTTACATCGGCATCCACGAAACCATTAACGCGCTGTTCGGCGGCGAGCATGTTTACGACAACGAGCAGCTGCGCGCGAAAGGTATTGCGATTGTTGAGCGTCTGCGTCAGGCGGTGGATCAGTGGAAAGAAGAAACTGGCTACGGTTTCAGCCTCTACAGTACGCCGAGTGAGAACCTGTGCGACCGCTTCTGCCGTCTCGATACTGCTGAGTTTGGCGTGGTGCCGGGCGTGACCGATAAAGGTTACTACACCAACAGTTTCCACCTCGATGTGGAGAAGAAGGTGAACCCGTACGACAAGATCGACTTTGAAGCGCCTTACCCGCCGCTAGCGAACGGTGGTTTCATTTGCTACGGCGAGTATCCAAACATTCAGCACAACCTGAAGGCGCTGGAAGATGTCTGGGATTACAGCTATCAGCATGTACCGTATTACGGCACCAATACACCGATTGATGAGTGCTACGAGTGTGGCTTTACCGGTGAGTTCGAGTGCACCAGCAAAGGCTTCACTTGCCCGAAATGTGGTAACCATGACGCCTCCCGTGTGTCGGTGACTCGCCGCGTGTGCGGATATTTAGGTAGCCCGGATGCACGTCCATTTAACGCCGGTAAGCAGGAAGAAGTTAAGCGCCGCGTTAAACATTTGGGGAATGGGCAGATAGGTTAATCTTCACTCTACGTTAAGCAAATGCCGGATGCGGCGTAAACGCCTTATCCGGCCTACATGGCAACAACGATTGTAGGTCTGATAAGACGCGACAGCGTCGCATCAGGCGTTGATTACCGGATGCATCCTATACGCGGACTGATAAGCCAGGCGAAACAATGAATTATCATCAGTACTATCCTGTCGACATCGTCAACGGCCCCGGCACTCGCTGCACCCTGTTTGTCTCCGGGTGTGTTCATGAATGCCCCGGTTGCTATAACAAAAGCACATGGCGGGTAAATTCCGGTCAGACATTTACTAAAGCAATGGAAGACCAGATTATTAACGATCTGAATGACACTCGTATCAAACGCCAGGGTATTTCCCTCTCCGGCGGCGATCCGCTGCATCCGCAAAACGTGCCGGATATTCTGAAACTGGTAAAACGCATCCGCGCCGAGTGTCCGGGTAAAGACATCTGGGTGTGGACAGGCTATAAACTCGACGAACTCAACGCTGCGCAAATGCAGGTTGTTGATTTGATTAACGTACTGGTCGACGGCAAATTTGTGCAGGATTTAAAAGACCCTTCCCTGATCTGGCGCGGCAGCAGCAATCAGGTGGTGCATCATTTGCGATGATAAGTTCCCTGTTACCTGAGTGCAGGCAACAGGGAAATAAGGAATTAACGATACTTCTGGTGATAGGCGTTGCGGGTCGTTTTCAGTTGCTCTGCAGCAGCCTGCGCTTCTTTTACTTTACCTTCATTTGCCAGCTTCAGCGCGTCGTCAATCTGACCGACCAGAATATCGAAACCGTGGCGGAAGTCTTTCATTTCCGGGCTGTCCGGTGATTTGCCTTCGAGCTTCGGCGGCGTCGCTTTTTGCGCATCCAGCGCTGCGGCGCGCATCTTCGTTAACGCGTCTTTGACTTGCGCCGCGTTATCGGCTTTTTCGACCACTTTTAAATTGTCGTTGAGGGTTTCCATATTGTCTTCAAGATCAGCGGCAAACGACGCAGAACTGAATACCAACGAGGAGACTGCAAGAATAGCTAACAGGCTTTTACGCATTGCTCACTTCCTTTTTTATTTACACTTCATCCTTCACACTGCCTCATCGACGGCTACGCTCATTCGCCCGGGTCACGTACTGCGAGTACGCTCCCCGGCCCTCATTCACTTTCCGTCTCGATGCAGTGCGAATGATTTTGTGTAATTTTTTAGTTTATAGCGCGGCAGGTCGCGCCAGTTTTTTACTGCCCGGCGATTTTCATCTCCGGCAACAGCACAGAACCACACTGTATATTACTGCGTGTTTCAATATCGTTACCGACGGTGACAATATTGCGCCACATATCTTTTAAATTACCTGCGATGGTGATTTCACTAACGGGATACTGAATTTCGCCATTCTCTACCCAGAAGCCCGCTGCACCACGGGAATAATCACCGGTAATGGCACTCACGCCCTGGCCCATCAGCTCCGTCACCACCAGCCCGGTGCCCATCTCTTTGAGCATTTGTTCGAAGCTTAGCCCTTGTCCGGCAATCCGCCAGTTGTGAATACCGCCCGCATGTCCGGTGCTTTTCAGCCCCAGTTTCCGCGCCGAGTAGCTGGTCAGCAGCCACTGAGTCAGGATGCCATCTTTAATAATATCGCGACGCTCGGTGCGCACACCTTCGCTGTCGAATGGCGTCGACGCCAGCCCTTTCAGCAGATGCGGATGCTCTTCAATGGTCAGCCAGTCCGGCAGAATTTGTTTACCCAGCGAATCCAGCAGAAAGGTAGATTTACGGTAAACCGAGCCACCCGCTATCGCCCCCACCAGATGGCCAAAAAGCCCGGTTGCCACTTCATTGGCAAAAATGACCGGCGCTTTCATGGTGGAGAGTTTACGCGGTGACAGACGCGATAAAGTGCGGCGAGCACAGTCGGCCCCGACCCACTCTGGCGTTTGCAGATCGCTCATCGCACGACCAATGGTGTAGGCGTAATCACGCTCCATATCGCCATTTTCTTCGGCAATTACACAGCTGGAGAGTGAATGACGCGTAGAGCAGTAACCCTGCAACATGCCGTGGCTGTTGCCAAAAACTTTGACACCGTAGTGGCTGTTAAAACTGCCGCCTTCGGTATTGGTAATGCGTTTGTCCGCCTGCAATGCCGCCTGTTCTGCGCGGGCCGCCAGTTCAATGGCTTCATCCGGGGAAACTTCCGCAGGGTGGAACAAGTCGAGATCTGGTGCGTCAAAGGCCAGCAGCTCTTTGTCTGCCACGCCGGCACAGGGATCTGGCGAGGTATAACGGGCAATATCCAGCGCCGCCTGTACGGTGCGGGCAATGGCCTGCGGGCTTAAATCGGTGGATGATGCGCTACCTTTGCGGTTCTGGTGATAAACAGTGATCCCCAGCGCGCCATCGCTATTGAATTCAACATTCTCCACTTCACCATAACGCGTGCTTACGCTAATGCCGGTGGTCTTGCTGACGGCAACTTCCGCACCGTCCGATTTGCCTGAGGCCAACTCCAGCGCAGTGGAAACTGCTTCTTCCAGAATCTTGCGCTGCGCTTCAACTTGAGAGATTACTTTCATTGCAAGTGCCATAATGTAGAGAGTTTCTCTGAAGTCTAACAGAGAACCGTTTTTCAGTGCGCATCTTAACTGGTAACATTAGCCTCTTTTTTTAAGGAGCCTGAGATGACTAAGCAGCC
>ERZ773216.1829-NODE-1829-length-23344-cov-4.920735_pt1 | contig 23344 bp, 27 predicted proteins | sample MGYA00511259_ERZ773216 | MGnify/ENA primary metagenome ERZ773216 (study PRJEB29015, sample SAMEA2737764) | human gut metagenome | biome: human gut; feature: human-associated habitat; material: faeces | place: China | collected 2012 ... | reverse complement strand
CAACAGTGCCTTTATCCAAAAAAGTTCCGTCAGGCATAATAGGCGTATAAGCCACATTCCAACCACTGTTATTTATATCCGTTCCGAATTTATCAGAACCGCCAAATACTGTATCAATACCGCCGATTTCAGGGTCATACCCCCAACTTTTCAACTCATTTTCATACTTCTTCTTTAATTCATCGTTCCAACGTATAAGAGGTCGCTTATTCATATTGACATTGCCGAATTTTGTTGGGAGTTCCTCTTTTTTGATTTGGTCTATTGTGTAATCGTAAAATCCCCAATCTTTTGCTTTTTGATATTCGTTTTGTAGTTCTTGAATTTTAGGTATATCATTAAAACTCGATTTGCCGGTTTCTTTGAATAAACCCTTGCCCTTTTCGATTTTCTTTGTGTTTTTTGTTTCTTCTTTTTGTTCAGAGGGTACACTTCTCGGTGTGTACCCTTGTTTTGTCAATTCATCACGAATTGATTGAACATTATTTTTAAAATCCTTATATGATGTTATTTTTCCCATACCTATACTCCTATTTTACTGTTGAGTTACTTCGTATATTTCATCGTCTGATATTCCTATAGACTTTAATAACGGTAATTTGTGGTTTTGCGCGATAGATGTGTCATTTAATACGTTGGCTATAAGCATTTTCTTTTGACCGCTCGGAATACTCGGATTTACTTGATATTGTCCGGCTGAATTTTTTTGAAGTATATCCATGCCTGATGACGTTTGAGACCTTTTATTATTCTGTTTAACCCAATCTTTCAAAAATGAACTGTCCAAACCGCTCACCTGACCGGTTGAACTACCATTTGCTCCTACTACACCACTCGTTTGATTATATTCATTAATTGCGTCGTTTGATTTAGCTGTATTTTCTGCAATATTATTTTTTGAGGTGTTATTTGCTTCTGCTATATTGTTACGAGAATTATTATTTGCCTCCGCTATGTTATTACGTGATTGGTTGTTTGCAACGTCCATGTCATTCTTGGCACTTGCGTCATTAACGCGAATTGTATTATCGGCTTGATTCGTATTAACACGAATTGTGTTATCAGCCTCAATACCTGGCATTCTTTCTTCGTGTTCGTAACCCATTTTTGCAAGGTCGGTGCTGTTTTTAATTTGTGCGTCAAACTGTCTTGCGTCCTCTGTTTGTGTATTCGGAACACCGTAATCGCCATCGTCATATTGACCGTATTTACTGTAGTTATTCCAAATCTTTACCCCTCTTGCAACTCTCGCCGCCTGTGCTGTCTGCGTATCACCTCTTGCGATAGCTTGTTCGATTACCTTTTTATAGTCAATATCTTCTATCGGATTGCCGTTATCATCAAAGAATGGATTTGAGGAATATTGCATACCCTTAGGAATTTGACCTGTAACTTGTGCTGTTGTTGCGCCACGTGATACTTTACCGTTAAGTACAGTTTCATTTCTTTGTACTTCGTTATTCTTTGCTGTTTCGTCTCTGTTGAACGTATTGTCGATTTGAACACCCATATCGGATAGGATTTTTCGTGCCTGTTCAATTTTTTGCGTTGAGTTCGCCGCATTTTGTACCTTTGCATTATACGCGTCTAATACATTCTGTTGTGCCTGTGAATACAGCGCCGCTTGCTGACGCATTGCGTTTGCGGCGCTGTAACTGTCAACATTACCGCCGTTTGAGGCTGTACCTAATGCAAGCTGATTATTTCTCCCCTGTATAGCTGATAGATTATATTTACCAAGTATTGCTTTTGCCTCATCGGTAGAAAAAGGATTAGCTTTAACCATATCCATATAATCTTTATAGTCTTGTCCGTATGTTTTCATCAAGTCGTTATAATGGTCGAATAGATTACTTTGCTGTTGACCTACAAGACTTGATGTGGTTTGACTTTTGCCTGTGTCTTGAACATAGTTTTTAAAAGCATTATCAAGCGTACTGTTATCCCAATAAGATACCCCATTTGAACCTACTGCCGACGGCTTGCCTATGTTTTTACCGCCTAAGCTAACCTCACCTGTCGTATCGTTATATTGAAGTGCATTGTCTATATCGCTTTGACTTAAACCGTACTTTGAGCCTAAGCCGTAAAAATACGGTCTAATCGCGCTTTTACCGCTCTGTGCAAAGTAGTCATTAACATACTTCTTTGACGCGTCATATCCACTGTTATAAAGCGTGTCGGCAAGCTTTGTGTCGCCATTTTCACGCATTTGACCGTAATAGTTTTGTGCCTCGTTTGCTATTTGTGCCGTTTTCTTTGTATCGCCCTCTGCATTTGCATTAAGCCAATTGCCTTTTAGCCGTAATATTGTATTTACGGCGTCTTGCGTATTATATGCCATTCGTTTTACCTCCTTATGCTATTCTTCTTGCACCGACATAGTCGCTACGTCCTGATAAATTGCTGATTTTAACGACATCGCCTGTCTTTGGTGCTTGTATGTACTGTCCGTTACCTATGTAAATTCCAACGTGTCCAGGACTTGACGAACTGCCTCCCGAACCTTTAAAGAATACAAGGTCGCCCTCTTGCAAGTTATTCTTGCTTACGGCTTGTCCTACATTTATTTGGTCGTATGTTGTTCGTGGAATATCTATACCGCTTGCTTTCGCCGCTAACTGTACAAGTCCGCTACAATCAACACCGCTTGACGAAGTACCACCATATACATATGGTGTACCTAAATATGATTTTGCCGCCGCTACAATCTGTTTGCCTTTAGACGAACCGCCTGACGAAGCGTTTGAATTGTTCGCATAACTCAATCTGTTTAGATAACTTCTTGATGAATTACTTGATGAATTACTTGTATTAGAACCGCTTACACCCTTAGCTGTGTTGTATAGTTTTCCCATAATAGAACTTACCTGTGTCGCCCAACTGCTATCTATTGCTCCGCCGTCTGTGTATGCATACCCCATTCCTTTCGGATTGTTACCTGTACCTGCTGAATTAATCGACTTTGCACCATACCCATTGTAGTATGTTTTCATAAATTCGCTTGCAAATTGAGTAGCACCTTGTGACATTTGACCGTATCTATGAGCATTACCCTCAGGATTAACATTTGTAGCACCGTAACCCCAAATATTATTGGTTTTCTTGGCTATGTTTGAAGTACCCCAACCGCTTTCCAAAGCTCCGATGCCGAGTATCGCCAAAGCACTCATACCTGTTGTTTTTTGAGCGTTGTATATACCCTCTGCGTCACTTGTTGATATGACTGAACTGCGATTAAAGTGCTTTTTAATGATTTCGGCTATTTGTGCTGTTGACAGTTTCGGAAGTTGCGTTGCTACGTCAAGACTTCCAAGCGACGAGATGTCAAGATTTCCGTTAAAACCAACATTATCATCACCGTTTGAATTAATAGTACCACTGCTAAGAGCGGTACTATTTTCATTTTGAGTAGAATTTGATGAATTTGACATTGTGTTTGTTGGTTGAATACCTGTTGCTTGTGTTATCCATTCTCTAACCTTATCGCTTGTCGCACTGCTGTTTACAATCGGCTTATAATCAGCCATTTTATTTATAACCTGTCCGTCTCTTTTACTGATGAACGGATTAAAGGAATTTATGTTCGGTGCCATTGTCGTGTTTTGCTTTCCGTACAATGTATCAATTTTGTTTTTTAATTGATTACTCTGTTGTTGTGAATCGAAATTAAAAAGGCTGTTTACCTTATTTCTTATTGTATCTGTCAAACCCATAGTCATTTACTCCTTATCAAATCTTGATTTTCATAAGTCCTGCAACAAATTTAACTGCACGATATACAACAACACATACCCACAATTTTGTATTGTTTAGGTTAAGGTGCGCGTCGTCTGCGCCTGATACAATACCGTTATCCAAACACCACTGAACAGGTTTATGAGCCCATTCTGGCATATTACTGTCAATGCAATCGTAAATCATTTCTGATTTATCAGCCTTTTTCTTTTCCAACTCATTAATTTTCCTCGTTAGTTCCTCGTATTGTGTCATATTCAATTCCTCCTTGTTTGTTTTATCCTTTGTCACTTGTCCTGTAATTCCTTTAAAAATCGCCTTTGCAAACTCTGTCGCACCGATTTTCTTGTATTTATTTGCGTCCTCTGTATCTACAAAACACACTTCAACAAGCATAGCTTTCGCGTCACTGTGATGTACCACATACAGCTTAGAGCCGTCTTTAATACCTCTGTTTTTAAAACCCAATTCACTTATCGCTTTGCAAGTATTTGTTGCCTCATCAAACTTTTTGCCGCCGTAAGTCCACACCTCTGTACCTTGCCCACCGCCACTGTTAAAGTGTATTGATACAAACAAGTCAAGCGGCTGTGAATTTGCCATATCGACAATCTGTTTTAAATTTGAACTTACTGTCGGTGCGTAATCGTTTGTACAGTCATACACTGTATGTCCCTCTTTTTTTAATAAATCTTCAAGTGCATATCCGACGTTTCGTGCCTCTACGCTTTCGTCTATGTAACCTACTGCACCACAACCAACTTCACCGCTTACAGTGTGTCCGCAATTTATTCCAATTCGCATATTTCCTACACCTCTTTCAATTTAACGCCTTCTATTGCTCCTCTTGCGTACAACATTGCAAGATAAACTTTCATTGCCTCTAATTGCATATCATATATACTCCGTATACTTTCAGGGGAAGTTATCAAGCCTCGCTTATCCCATCTGTCAACCGTTGCTTTTAATCTTTTGTATCGCATTGACAGTTGATAATATTCATCTTGCAAATCTTTTTCATAATCTTTGCAAGTTTCTATCTGAATAGCCTCTTTCAAATCCATATTTATTCCCCTTTCTTCCCATCAAGTTCCGATGTCATTGTATCAAGCCACTTTTCGATACCATTTCGCAATTTGCTCGGTATCGGCAGACCGCACAAGCACATATTTTTCAGTATTGAAATGCTTTCATACATTATGTACAGCAAGCAGAAAAACTCACATATGCCCACTTGCGTAATGCCTATATATTTAAGCACTTCTTCCGGCACAAACGGTAGCATATTAAAGCCTATCAGCTTGTCCAAAATAGCCAAACCCACAACCGATACAATCATTGCAAATTTTCGTATTGCACCGTCAATGCCGAAACAGCTATTAAACTTTTTCTCTTTGATTGCCCTTAGTAACCCTAAAACCGTATCTAACATAACTGCAACAAATACAGTTTTTATGAATAGGTTACACGCCAATGTAACCCAAAATATATTGATTGTTTCCCAAATGTTCATTATGTTTCCTCCAATTCTTAAAGTAAATATGATTTTCCGTCGTCACCTTTATAAATTAATCCGTGAAATTCCCCTGTTTTGCCACTTGCCCCTGTTTCAAATGTCAAGCACAAAAAACCTCCATAGGTATCCGGTGGCGGAATAATGCCTGATATAGTGCAACCACCAGTCACGTGAATTTTATTGTCTGTGTAGTCATAACTTATATAAAAATAAGAATGATTTTGACTGTCTGTTGAATATGTTGCAGTAGCTGTAACTTCATCGCCGCTTGTGTAATTTACTTGCGGTACTATTGTTATATTGTAACCGTCGTGTCCTTGCGTGACTGTATATTTCAAATCAACTTTCTTGATAGAATTTAGTTTGTTTACCAAATCCTCAATACCCGTGATTTTTGTTTGCAAAGCGCCGTTCAATTTTTCCCAATCTACTGAATTATTTTCAAGTGTACCTGTATCACCTTTTTCACCCTTATCGCCTTTTTCACCCTTTACGCCTGTATCACCTTTCAAGCCTTGCGGACCTTGTTCTCCTGTGTCGCCCTTAACACCTTGTATGCCTTGTGGTCCTCTTATCGTACCTTTGTATTGCCACTTTACGTCTTCACCGCTACCTGCTGTAGTAGACTGATAGATATAGCCATAATCGGTATTAAGGTACATATCCCCCACTTTAACAAGCGGACAATCTGCATATGTATAGTTGATGTTTTCAGACGTACCGCTTAAGGCTGTGCCTGTATACCACAAGCTACCGTTCATATTTACATTTCCTTTGCCTGTGCCGATAAAAAACTCGTTTGTATCACTTGTGTATGCCGGCTCAGCGAACGACAATGTTGGTAGTAACTTTCTCAGCCCACGTCTAAATTGAATTTTATTAGCCATTTTTTAACCCTCCATAATTTCTTTTTTCTCATTCTCTGTGATATATCCCGCTTTGACGAATATATCTAAATGCTTTTCTTTGTAAATACCCATTTGATAGTATTTACGTATCAATGTTTTATTCACTGTCAACACCTGCTTTCAGTTCCGCAATCTGTAACATCAGCATTGCGTTGATTTCATCCTGTGTCAGCTCACCGTTCATAATGGACTGAACGTGCTGTTTTAATTCTGTCATACTGTTGTATGTTTTCGCCTGTATCTGTTCCAACTGTTCTGCCGTAGGCTGTTCAAACGTAACGTCTGTATGCTGAATTTTCGCAATTTCTGTGTCCATATCGAAATCACCGTCAGTTTCAGCGAATTTATCATTGACAATCCTGCGTTTTATACGTAATATATCCCTATCGGCGTGTATTCCGTACACAGTGCCGTCAATTTCGACACCGTGTTCATAGAATTGTGCCTGCCCGTTTTTACTATAAAATTTGTACATAATAGCCTCCTTAACTCCACGATGTTATATTTCCTTCTGCAATACAAGTATCTGCAATTCTACCAAAAGATTTAGCACTTGTTACATTGTTTTTGATTACTGTGTTACCATCGACATCTAAAAGATTAAACTCGTTATTGTCGGCTAATGATGATGAAGTAGAGAAACTATTATTTAAGATTAATGTCCTGCCAGATGCACTTATCAATGAGCAACTTCCTGTCGCCGGTATAGATGCGATAGACATATAATTATCTGATATAATAGAAGAATTACTACAATCAATGAATTGAACATATTCCCCAGTAATTCTTATTGAAGTAAATTGATTCCCAATTAGTCTACCCGAATTTGTCAAGAATGACGTATCTTCATTTTGGTATATTGACGAGAAGGTATTGCCTATAATTTCGCCACCACAGTTAATAGTACAATTTTCAATAGAACTAAAAACATTTCCTATAATATTTCCACCTAACGACATTATACAATTTTCGCAATTTTCAATATAATTATCTTGAAAGAAAATTTTTGACGCCGAAAGCATATACCCCAAACACTGTTTGTTTTGTGTGAAATCTAAAAATTCGTTCCCTATTATTTTTGCATAATTTGCAATGCTAATTTCTCTCGTTATTACATTTCCTGGAGCACCCTCAAATCCATTTATAACATTATTAAAAAATAGTACTTTACCCAATTTAAACGTTGATACACCTAATTGATGAGTGCTAAATATATTGACAAATGAACAGGACACTATTTCCGATTCAGTTTCAGCAAATAATACTATTGGATTAATTGTATCAGATGTCACTGTTTTGATATCTTCTTCGAATTTTACATTTTTCATTGTCGTTGATTGTGGTATGTGAAAAATGTGTTGTTTTTCAGCAGGATTTGTATTTTTAAAAATGAAATCATCACACATTGACCCATCTAAGGTCATACTGCCTTTTAATGATATAATAGCCCTACCGCTACTTTCCGGCAATCCATAACCACGTATGGTATTTTCGTTTGTCAAAACACATTTTGTACCTACAGGATAGATAACACTATTGTATGGTGCGGTGCTTATTGCCGCTTGTAACTTTAATTCGTCGTGGTCGCCGTCGCACACGACAAATATTTGGTTTTTTGTTTTCATCGACGCACCTGCCGCGGGGATTGGTGTATTGTCGTTTCCACCTACATATATTTCAGCCTCTGATTTGTCATCACTATATGCAATAGCTATTTCGCCTTCCGAAAGTGTTAATCTATTTATATTGCTTTTTAAACCGTGCTTTGCTATAAATCTTGTTGCCATTCTATCAATCCTCCTTTCCTTAATATGTTCCACAATCAATGACCGATGTTACTTGTGCAGACAGTTCAAGTGGGTTAAAATCACCGCAATCAAAACTGTTTTCAGGTTCACTGTCAAAGTTACCGCCGTCAAGCTCTGTTCCTAACTGTTCCATACCGAATACACCGCCGTCGTATGATGTAATACCGATTGCTGTGTACAGATTTTGAAGTTCGTTTGTATACGCATATACTATTTCTTCGACAAAAGCCTTAAAATCAATATAGTCAAAGTATTTATCAAGGTCTTTCACCTTGTCCCATATTGCTACTCTATCTTCTGTGATAGTATCAAGTACATTCTTGTTACTGTGCTTGTGAGCCAGTGTTTGCAGTGTATTCACCACATTTTCAAGCATTTCCCTTGTGTTTATTTCATCATCAAGTTTTGCGTTTGTATCGTCAATCTTGCCGTTTAACACGCTATCCATATCTTCAAGAGATTTTTGTATAATCTCAATTTCAGATTTGGTTATGTACTCTTTATCATTAACAAGTTGCGACACAAGTGTAGGAACGCTTAAAGCAAGCCTTAAACTCTCTTTTGAAATATCTTTTTTGAGCGATATTCCTGCTATTTGAGTTATTTTCAGAACGTATTTATTAAGCAAGTCAGGTGTTTCAGAGCCGAAGTCTGTCTTTTGATAACATACATTACCCTTCATTTAACCACCCCCATTAATTTAAACGCACCCTTACACATAGATTACAAGGCTTTGTGTCCTTGTTTTCAAACTTCAACGCCGATACAGTCTTATTTACAACATAGTTTTCTTTGACTTCCGACCATAGTTCAGTCTCGCGTGGTTTTCTTGACATAGTGGCATATAAAGCAACGTCGTCACCGTCACATTGCCACCCTATATCGTTCACACCTCTCTTATTTGCCGATACAACAGGCATTTTAAGATATATTACCTTTCCCGCTCCGACTGTATCTTCATATACATAATCGAAGCCGGTTGTCATTCGTTCGAATTCTTCCATTTTTTCTGCGTTTGTTGGTCTGTCATACATTATTATTTATCCCCCTTTTGAACTCAACGTGCGCCATACCGCTTGCATAGTCGATAGTAAAGCTGTGCAGACTATCCATAGGCAAATCAACAACTCCTCTGCCAATCGTACAATCTTCGCTTTCATATTCAATTTTTATATCTTTAAGATTTTGTTCTTCAACAATCATTCTCTTTACCTTTTGACATATCTCTATATCTATCGAGAATAACCAAGCTGTTGGTACTCTGTTTATAAACAACAATGTTTCGTTTGGGTTTTTACACGTCACTGCGACGTTATCACCTATTCTAAATAACATATATTTTCCTCCTTAACTTGTACTTGTCGGTAAACCTATTACCGTACATTTCGAAAAATCCCAAGTGCCTTTTGGGTATGTCTTACTTCCAGTCGAACCTATAAAAGACGTTCCTACAGCTTTTATAGCAATACCAACACCCGTATCATAAATCTGAAAAACTTCTTGTCCTTTGCCATTCGATACTCGCTTCAATGTCAAATCACCATAATTACCGCTTGAATTACCAATAGTCACATACGCCCTTTTATCCTCATTATAAAATTTTGCTCCAACTATATCTGTACCTGTAATAGTTCCCTCTGTTATAAGGTCACCGCTCACCTTTACGCAACCGTTCAATATAAATCCGCCTGATATTTGAGTGAATGCAGAATTAATGCCGTTTTTTTCGTCATACTCTAACCAATCTTGTAAAATATCATTGAAATAATAATATTTGTTGTTATACTTGCAGAGTTTTTCTTTATCCAACGTTTTATCGCTTGCGGACGGTTTTTCTTTTACCGTAACAGCCTCTGATGTATTCATTTTTTCGAATGCAAGTGATTCAATCTTTTCCGCTGTTTGATTAAATTGTGTTTCCACACCTTTCTTTAGCTTTGAAACCCTTGTAGATATTCCGTCGGCAGTCATAGTGAACGTTGAAGATAATGTTTCTACTGAATTATCCGTGTATTCTTGACTTGATACTACTGACATTTCAATAGCTTGTGCCGTTTGCGATACAGTTGAATATTGACTTAGATTGTTTTCTAAGTCCTCATACGATACTTTGCTTTCTATCTTTTCAGCCGTTACACTGAATTGAGTATCATAGCCGTTTAATTTCTTTCGCAAAGTGGTTGCGAGGTTGCTTTCGTCTATGTTGTCTAAAGCGTCCTCTAATGTCCTTTTCAGCTTAACGTAATTGTCGTTTAATTCCGATACCGTTTCTCTAAGCTGTTTGTAATTCATATTGTTAATATCATCTTGATGATACAAATAACTCACCTCCCGGAGTAATACCGAGTTCCATTTCATAGAAACGTACATAGCCGTGTCCTTCAAAATGTAACTTGTAGCCATAATTAGCGGTCATTCGCGGTTTTAAGCGTATTGCTTGCATACCTTTCCGACCGTTACTGTCATATAGCAACTGCGATGTTTCAGGGTTAAATTCTTCATTGTCGTACAGTGCATACACCTTGAAACGCCCCTCAATATACGCAAGCATTTGAAATTTTGCTATATGTTTGATATTTACTGTCTGATATGTGCTTGATGATGATGATGTCAGTATGGTTGATAAGTCTGTTTCACAACTCCAATCGTCCGTATATTTGTTCGTATCCATTTTGTATACAACACCGTCTTTGCATAACATATACATACCGTTTTTGTTATGTGCAAAGCCTAATACTTCACTATTAATCACTTGTTGCGACCATTGACCGACCATTGTGTCATACACAAACAGATACATTTCGCCTTGCCTGTCTGTACAATACAAGTAATAGTTTCTTCCGTCACTGCCCGATACAGCACTTTCGAACTCGTCAATTCCAAGATTATAGCCAATCTCACGCGGCTGTGAGCCTGTATACACCTTGATTTCATCATCTGACGCAAATATCAGTTTGCCGTTTACCTCTTGTATGCTCCTGTTGTCAATAGACCCCTCCGCATACACGTCAACCAATCTGAACGGATTTTTACTGTTGTATATTTCGTGCATAAAATCGCGTTTAAAGCAAACAACGTGGTTGTCATACACTGTTATACCTGTAAAGTTACCGCCTGCTTTTGTGTTGGTTTGTGAGGCACTGCTCCACGCATTGCTTTCGTTACTTTCAGCTACGGTGTCTAAGTTCCAATTCGTGTAGTCGTTATAGCCTGAAACGTGTACTCTATCCTCATCAACTCCGAAAAGTCGTGATAAATGCACTACTGCATACTTTAGATTAGGGAACGACGGCGAAGCAGTCATTCCAAACCCACTTTTTCCGTCACCTATATCGCTACAAAATTGATAGGTTTTATTATTGTAAGTGTTAAGCCAATAGCAACTCTTATTGCTCCCCTCAGGCGGTGCATAGTTTTCGGTAAATTCATAATACTTTGATACTTTCTTGCCGTTTTCAAGATTTTTAATCAATTCGTATTTGTATTTATCGGTGCTATCCTTATCGGTGTTTTCGGTTCTTTTGTAATATGCTTTTGCCGTAACTTCTTTGTCGCTTATCTTTTCGTAATAATCGGTTATATTCGTACCGTATGCAATATCAGTTACTTCCTCATACTCATACGGTATTATCGTACCGTTATCATCAGCTTTTCTTACGTATAGTTTGGTTTGAACCGTACCTGTGCTATCAGAAACCTTTTCATAGTAATTACTTATGTCTGAATTATAATCAAGTTCTGCGTATACTCTTGTATATGTGTAAGGGAATGACGTACCTGTACGTTCGTAAAAAGCTACATTAGTCATTTGTTTTAAAGGTGAAAATGCCCTTATATATAAGCCTGCTACACTATCACCATTCTTCAAATCAGTAACCGTTATGTAAGTATATGGTGAACACGTTCCTTGTCGCTGATAGTACACAATTCCATCGTTCTCGTTATAACTACCCGACCATTGCTTTTGGTATCCGTCATAAAACCTTGCTTTTTTGCTACTGTCTTTGTTATATTCCGTCTTTTTGTAACCGTCATTATACGTTTGTTTACTTGACTTTCTGTAACCGTCATTGTAATACTCGTCTTTCGTCTGAGTATATCCGTCATTGTAGTATTTTTTTATTTCAACGTCCAAATTGCTTGTTTTAAAGTAGTTCACACCACCTGTCAAAGTAAATCTGCCTATCGCCCCATTCCAAACATAGTAAGTTTTTTTGCCACTACTTTCTTTTTGACAATACATAACATCAATATCGGCATTGCCGTCCTTAACTGCCTGCTTGTCAAATGTAGTAGGGTCTTTGTCTGTATCTACAATCTTCATAAACATAGATACTTTGTCAGGAAACAGTATCAATTTCTTTACATATGTGCCGCCAAGTACATCAACGGCATTTTCATATACATTGAATTGCACCATACTACGCTGTATCGCGTCAGTTTCTTCTGTCACGCCTTTTTTTATTAGACCTGTATATACTTTTGTGATTTGTCCTTTACTGTTTTTCTTGTCGCTCAAAACGAGATAATCAAGTTTTAATTCTGTATCGTCACGATAGATAACAACAAGGAAATCATCAAAACTGAATAGCGATATAGGGTGTTTGTATTCAAGTCCCATATCGGACAATATGTCTACCCTGCTTTGCGACGGTGTTAAATAAGGTGCCTCGGCTGTAGAAATGTTGCATTCCACAGACAAAGCACCTGTATCTATAACTTGCCGTCTGTTTAAACCGCTCCAATTCAGTTTGGAAAGGCTATATTGCTTTAGTGCCTGTGGTAATGGTACTTGTCCGAATTGTAATTCGTTTTGTTTCTTTGCCATATAACCTCTCCTTTACTGTCCGAATTGTTGGGCTTTATCAGATAGCCATTGTTTGAAATTTTCAAGTAAAATATTGTAATTGTTGAGCCAATTTGACGCAGGACCGTACTCATTTTCAAGTGAATATGCTTCGCCTCTTAGCTTTGACTTTACCAATTCGATAAATTCTATCGGTATCATCACGTTACCGTCTTGTATTTCGTCATTTTCATTTACTTTTATCAATTTAGGCTTGATATGATAGATTAATTTAATAAAATTAGGTGTTTTTTGCATTTTAACAGCTAAATTATCACCTTTTTTATAAAAACAATCGGGAAATACGAAACCGCTTGTTATACTCGTCTTTATTAATTGTGTTGTATCTGCATACACCGCATATATATCTTCAAACCGTATCGGTGCTTCATTATCCGAAACATCAAGGCTTGCAAGCTGTATAACATCCTCTTGCGGTTCGGTAATTATCAAGTCGTTCTGTTCTTTTATAATCGCACTGTATAACAGCCATTGCAGACTGTTCAGCCACGTTGCATACGTCGAATTTGTGATAGGAAGTGCGACGTCCACTTCACTCTGTAATTCTGCTATTAACGCTTTTGCAGATATTCCACTGTCAAACACTTCTCTACCACCTCATTCGTCGTACACGTCTGTTATGTGCGTGATTTTTCCAATAATGCACATAGGCATTTCTTGATTTTCGTGTAAATTCTTGTTTGAATATACCTTGTTGGTCGTAACCACAAAGGTATAAGATATTGTCCACGATTGCCGGAGTATAAAGTGGTAATACAACGTTTTCGTCCGATAAATCGTGTACTGGTGTAAAATGCACACCCTCTTTGAACAGTAAGTCGGGATATAATGCTTCAAGTTCTGCAACGGTGTCGTTAAAGAAATTAAAGAACCGTCGCTGTTCAAGAGGTACTTTAAGACTTACTTTTTCATATATTTCTTTAAGTGTTACTTCTGCTTGTTCCAATCTATCACCGCATTTCAGAAAAAAATATTTCAGCAAGTGCCTAAAATAACGGCAAAAATACGGCAAGGCAACATATAATTACCTTGCCGTAAAGATTAAATACAGTTGTAAATTCTGATTAGACCACCAGGATTTGAGCAGATAAGGTCACCATAGTTTGCAAGCAACGCTCTGTAAACTGATGAATTTTCCTTTAGGTTGAAAATGCCACCGCCTTGTAGGTCAGCGAATTTCCATTCCTGTGTATGTAGTTCAAGTGCTGATGTATCAACACCCCAAATTTCATCATCCGGCACGAACATTTCGTTGACAACATCAACCTGTCTGTTGCCGAAAGCAAACTGAATTGATTTGAAACCACCCTGTAAGGTGTTCTGTTCAACTCTGATATTGTTTACTCTTAGGTATTCTGTGTAGTGGTCGTACGCTTCGTCACCACACAACAGCATATCAACCTTTGAGTTCTTGTCCTTTTCGGCACGTCTTAGAGCCTTTGTGATAATGCTGTCCTCAACATTATCATTTGCGTCAATAACAATAGGCTTGATAATCGGATTGTCTGCCTTGCTTACGCCGTAAATTGTCGGAACTTCATCGTCGAAGATAGCACCAAGACCTGTGATTTCGCGGTTAAATGAGTTCTGCACCGTCATAAAGCCGTCAACAAGTGCTGTTGTAGGTGCTTTGTCAAGGATAATCTCATAGTTACCGTTGCTGTTCTTTGTACGGTTAATTGCCTTAATTCGTAGCTGTTTAGCAACCACGTCGTTCGGTGTTGTAGCCGAGGTCGGATAAAAGTCTACAATCAAACCTTCCTTGACATACTTAATGTCAGTTACTTCAACTTTCGTTGTCGGAGTTGTCTGTTTAACAACCTTTGTTAATGCACCTGTACCATTGCCGAATAGTGAACGTCCGACATTCCATTTTGCTGTTTCGTACGCCGCCTTAACTTCTGTGTCAAGCGCGTTTGCCATAGAGCCGTCCTTGCCTGTAAGTTGTACAGCTTTGATTGACAACTCAACGTTTGTATACATATCTTTTGCGTATGTTCTGAAACGCTTGAACATAACGTTGCCTGCTTCAGGTGTCGCAAGTCCTTCTTCGCCGTAGCCAAAACCGCCTGATAGACCGATTGGAGCTGACGCAACAATCTCATTTGCTACCAATGGCTTTTTCTTGATTTTTGATAGTAGTGGTGTAGGCTCGATACCGAGTAGGTTATTCCATACCGGTAAGTAGTTAGATTTTAGAGCCTCTTCAATAGTTTTTAAGTTTTGTTCTCTTCCCATTTAAGTATCTCCCTCTTTTGTCATTTGTGGGTACGTTATCTCTCTCTGAACATATTTCGTGTTCTTTTGGAGGCGTCGTCCCAAGTTGTTGGTTTTTCTTTTATTGTTAATGCCGCGTTTACAGCGCCGTTTGACGCTGACATTGCAGGCACTTGCTGACTTTGTTTAATGTCGTCCAATCTCTTTTTTTCAATCATTTGTTGAAATTCAGGATTGCTGTCGTAGTATTTCATCAATTCTTCTGCTGTTGGGTCTGACGGTGGCGGTGTATTCGCAGAATTTACGCCGTTTGCAATCATATACGCCGTCAAATACTTTTCGTCCATAGGTATATCGTCGTTAGCTAACCACTTGTTGTGTTCGATAATGTAGTCAAGTTGTGGCAACATATCGTTAATACCTTTCAGTTCATCTACACCTTTGAACGCCTCAAGCATTTCCCTTTTTTCCTTCTCACGCATACCGTCCTTTGCGTATTGCAAGGCAGGTTCAACGTCTTTTAGCACTTGCTGTGTGACGTATTTTTGCATTGCGTTTGCATAGTCCTGTTGCATTTGCTGAACAGTTTCATCGTCCTCGAATGCTAAACGGTTTACATCCAACATCGGCATTTGCATTGCGTCCTCTATAATCGCTTGCTCACGTTGCTGTGATTGCTGTGTTATAGTCTGTTGCAATTCGTTATTTGTCTGTCTTAGCTGTTCATTTTCTGCCATTATGCGTTGATAATCTTGTTCACGTTGTGCCGCCGCTTGTGCCGCCGCCTGTGCTACATTTGCCGCCTCATCAACTGCATTATTCTCTTGCGGCGGTTGTTCTTGTACCTGTTCTTGCGGTTGTTCCTCTTGTACTTGTCCCTCTTGCTGTTCTTGAGGGGTATCTTGTGAGGTGTCTTGAGGGGTACTATCTTCCCCTAACACCGTTTGACCGTCGAACATATCTTCGGTCGCTCGTCTTGCGTCGTAGAAATTATCCATTATGTATATCCTCCTATCTTTGTCCTTGTTGTTGTGCCAACATAGCAATTACATTCTGCTGTTGGTCTTGTGTCTGCGCCTGTTTATGTAGTCTGATATGGTCCTCTAATGCTTTTGCATACTCAGGCTTTTTCAGTTTTAACAGCTGAAAATCCAACTGCAAGATATACCGCAGGTGTTCGTCTATGTGTATATCGTGGTCGTCAAACTCTGATACTCTCGGCACTGCACCCTGCTCAAAAAATACGTTTTCACGTTGTGCCGCCTGTATTTGCAGTGCATTGATGTTCATTATTTCGGTGTAATTGCCTACTTTCATAAACTCCAGTGCCCTCTGTTTTACACGTTCAGGTATCTGACCGTTTGCGTCGGTAAACAGCCCCATTTTGTACGCGTCGAAGAAACGTTCCTTTTGCACTTCTTCCGACATCAGTAGTTCGTTTTCAGTGACGTATTCAACGTCATAGCTGTTAATATCGTCGCTATTCCATATGATTGCATTACCGATACGATTTTTACCTGTGCAATTCAGCACACGTCGCGTATTAGCGTATTTTTTATAGATTTCAAGCCACATTACCGCCAAATTTTTGATACTGTTTCGGATATGGTCGCCTGTCAGTGATAGACGTGTATTGTCTATGTCAACAAGGTTCTGTATAGCTGTACCTGACGTTACGCCTGCAGGCGTTGCACCGTTCATCATCAGCTGTGATACACCTGCTACATATTCCATATCGCTTTTCAGATTGTATCGTTCTGTCATAATCTCTGACGGCAAATTGCCATTCGGAATAGGTGTCGGCGGCTTTGTTCCCTGTCTGTATACCAACATTGCACCCGGTGCCGCACCGTTTTGTTCAAATTCTTCGATGTCGATACTGCCTTCCTCGGTGTAGAAACCCTGTATTGCAATGCGTTTGATGTATTCGTGTATTCGGTTCAGACAGCCGTTATACGCCCTTTGACGTGGTATCAAATCTTCAATTATTGATTTTCCAAAAAACTGTCCTGCCGATTCGCGACACATCATTTGTGTTAATGGTATGCGTGAATACGGTAGCGGACCGTAGTAAACCAAATGTTCGTCACCGACAATGATTATCATTCTTCCGTCCGGTCTATGTTTTGTCGGACGTTCAAAATACGTAATCACTTTTGCGGCGTTATCTACCGAACGTGTACCTAATGTTGTGACGGTATTCTCGTAACCGAAACCGCCTCCGGCAACAACAGGTGTTAGTTCAAATGTTTCAACCGTTGTACCCTCAACTTTGATACCGTATAGGTCGTATATTTCCTCTTTGGTCTTTACCTGCTCCAAAATAATTGAACGCTGCGCCTCTACACCTTCTTTGAAAATGCTTTCAGGGAACACTTCGTACGGCGTTATCAGTCCGTACTCCAAATCACCTTGGTAAAACGCTTGTTCAAACTTTTGTTCATTGCCTTCATCATCAACCGTAACGACTTTTTCGGTGGCGTATTTCTCACCCTTGTCCTTATCCCACCACGATAACCAAAAACAGTTACCGCACAATTCATTCCACTGTATCGCAGTGTTCTTTTTGGTGTCAAAATCGCTTGAAGTCTGCAAATACTGTAATATCGTTGTAGATGTTTCAGCTTTCGCGTAGTCCTCCAACTCATTTGTACGTGGATTGACTTTCATTCGATAGTTAATTTTTTTCAGATTAGCTATTCGCGTATCTATTAACGGTGCAATCTGATTAAACGTTTCACGTTCCAACCAATCGTATACAGGCTCCAACTGTTCGATTTCGCGACTGTATGGGTTAAAATCGCAATACTGATTACCGACTAAAAAATTAGCGTTTAAATGCCATTGTGTTTCCAATGCTGAACGTGCTGAACGGCGTTTCTCTAATTCTTCGTGAATATTTGCGATAATATCTTCTTTGTACAGCTGATTTCCGTCGTCGTCGGTGTCAATCGCTCTGTCAACTTCTTCATCATCTGCGCTTTCACTGTTAGGCGGTGAAAACATACTCTTAACACTCGCCTTTATGCCCTGCAATACAGGTGAATATCTTAAATTCATTATTCATCACCAACCTTTACGTCGCTCTTGCGCCATCTATTCAAAACGGCTTTATGCCTGCTGATAGGTTGCTTTGGCTCATCGGCTTTGATGTTGTTGTATTCGGTCATATTTCTGCACATCAACCTGTTATACAGGTCTTTTCGTTCGATATGTTGCACTATTGACATTCCTACTATGGTTAGTGTCTGAATAGCTATAACGCATAGCAGAAACCCTGTTACATTCATAGCCATTCCCCCTTAATCAGCTTGTAAAATGCTTTCAATCAACGTTTCTTTGTCGGCGTTTGCGTTGATACCCATTTCCTTTGCGATTTTTTTCAAATCGTTGTATTTAACACTGTCCAAATACTCTTTTGTATATGGAATAGGCTTTGTTTCCGCTGTTTCTTCCACGTTTTTAGCTGTTTTCTCTATTCCACCGTGGAAAAATAGTGGTGGCGGTGGTACTGATACCGTCTTTTTCTCTGCTGATGGGTCGTATTCCGCAACAGCTTTAACCGCCTTTTTTAAACATTCTTCGCAGATAATGACACTGTTACCGAATTCGTTTGTATTTGTCAGTGAATATGTATCGGTATTTTTGCACCCTCTGACTTCACATTTTCTCTTTATCTTCTTGATTTTCATTAGAAATAGCTCCTCCTTTTTTCTAATCTGCCTTTTAATGCTTTCTCTCTGTACTTTTGTACCGCTGTCTTTTCCTCTTTTGGTGGCTTTGACGGTGATGTGAATTGCAACACGAAATATCGCAACGCGTCAGGTAAATGTGTTATATCGTGTGGTTCTGTCGCACAATCCGTTGGATGTTTGGTATCACGTTGTAGTGATGTTAAACAGTCGATTAATTCAATACAGTTATCGAATATCATCAATCGGCTACTGCCGTTTTTGACCTGTAATAAATCTTTGACCACCAACCAACCTGCCTCACGGTTATTTGAACTTTTCAGCAGTGGCAAACCGCCCTCACGGAACAAATCCGCCTTTGTCTTACCGCTTTCTTGTGTTCGCCCCCACATATCAGGTGGGGCGGCGGTGTATTCTATCCGTTCGTCAGTCGGCGTCAGATTGACTATTTCCCCTGCACCGACTGAAATCACCTTATTGCTTTCAGCATATTCGCGGTAAACATAGTAGTTACCGTGTTCGTCAATCGCTACCCATACACACGCTAAACAGTCCAAACCGTAGTCCATACCACGATATTTACGCCAATGTTCAGGAATTTGAAACGGTTTAACAATATGTATCGACCTGTCAAATTCATCGAAATAGCGCCCTTCGAGCAAATCCCAACTACCGTCACGCCACGCCTCTCGCAGTCCGTCGGGCAGATTATTTAACATATCAACATAGCCTGTATCTGTTTCCAATAGCACCTCATTATCAAACACCGTCGCAGGAATGAACATATAATCGTTAGGATTTTCTGCATTCCTGTATTTTCGTGATACAAACAGACGTTTTACCCATTCGTGACCGACACCGCCGGGGTTACACGTCAGATACATACGTTTAGGAAACGAATTAGCACCTCTGATACACGCCGTCAATGTTGAATACTGATATTCGGTGAATTGCGTAGCCTCGTCCATAAAAATGACGTCATACTCGATACCCTGATATTGATTAACGTCGCTCTCACTGTCGCAATACCCCATTTCCAACAGTGAACCGTTATTGAAATAGAAACACTTTTCCTGTTTGCTGTATCTCGCAACGCCTTTTAGCAACGGCTCCAGTTCACGAACGTGGTTACGCTCCAAATCCCTGTATGTCCGTCGCAGAAATAACATTTTTATACCCGCATATCTGATAGCCAACAGCACTGCTTTCATTCTGACCGCCCATGACTTACCTCCACCTCTCGCTCCGCCGTACATAATCATTCGGTTATGTGCGGTGAAAAACTGTTCCTGCTTCGGATTTGTGCGTGATAGGTCTAATTTCAGACTATTCTGCATATTTCATCACGTCCTGTGGCATTTTAATTTCAATCGTCGTATTTTCAGTCGATTGTCCCTGTGCTAATGCACGTTTGTCATACAACGTATTGACCGCCGTACTGATTTCAGACAACTTGTGCAGTTCCAATGACCGTATCTTTGCTCGCAATTCCTGTTTTTGCGTTGCCGTCATTTCATCAGCCGGAATATCGTTCATCAGTTCTTCCAATTCACGCTGGTGTTTTAATGCCAATTCCATACGCCTGTTAATCAGTTCTGCACCGTTTTCAATAGCTCTGCTCGCCGTTTCGATGAAACCCTCGCGGACCTCTCGCCGTTTTTCTGCATATTCGTCCATATCAGGCGGATGTCGTCGCCACCACGATTTTAATGTGTTTACGGGAATACCCATTTTGCGTGATACTAATTCCCAATTTCCCAATACCGTGTATTCCGCAAATGCCTGCTCGCGGTCGGCGTCTGTATATGTTCTCTGTTTTGCGATGGCTGACACCCCCTTTTTCACGAATTTAATATTTCCGTCCCCACCGACAATCAGTGAAATATTAACCCACCGTCCTCACGACGGTTCTACCTACTATATGTAGTAAATCAAATCTATCCCCCACACTATTTTCCAATTTTAATATTTTTGCATTTTGTACATATTGCATAAATCACCATAGGAATATATGTACACTTTTCATAATCTTATTTAACTTTGGCATAAAAGTATTGACTTTGACATAAAAGTTTGCTATACTATAATCAGAAAATAACAAAAGAGGTCAGCCGAAAGGCAAGAAAGGAAGATTAATTATGAAAAAGAGATTAATTTACGGAGAAACAAACGCATACGACATTATCATTAGCGTTGACGAAGAAGGATGTTGCAGATACGTCACAGAGAAAGAATGGTTCCCGAATTTAGCTGACTGTGATGATGATGACGAAAAAACTGAAAAAGCTGAAGAATTTTTAAGAACTATTGAAGATGATAGTTCTTGGGAAAATGACAGCTATGAATTATCAGCAGACGAAGTATTAGAATATGTAGACATCATCGCTGAAATTGAAAAAGAGCTATAAAAACGCAATTCCGACGCATTTCGGTGCGTTGGTGCAATGCAGAGGTGCAATATGATAACAAGACAAGAAAGGAAGATTGAAACGAAAGAATATAGAGAACCTCTATCAATAGAGGTGGCAAAATATGAAAGAGTGTTTACCGAAAGCGGTAAGGCTCTTATCGAATTAATAACATCAAAGACAGACTACACTATACCACCAAGATACCCTGAACCAAATGGGACACTTTGTTTCGGTATACCTGCAATGGATAATGACAGTACATCATATTGGGTTGAGGTAACAGGCTGGGAAGAACCAGTAGTTGGATATAGACGCGGAAATGGAGAAGGATGTTTTCCAACAGAGGACTTTAGAACCAATAATGTAGAAGATTTTATCAATGATAAAATCAAATTTAATTAATAGGAGGAATTTAAAATGCAAAAAATAATTAAGGGTCGTAAGTACGACACAGACACCGCACAGGAAGTGTGCGGATACTCCAACGGATTGCCTTGGGGCGACTTTGACGCCCTTTGTGAGCAACTATATATAAAGCGTACCGGAGAGTTTTTCTTGTATGGCTACGGCGGTGCAAGAACGGCTTATGCCGAAGCCAACGGTAATATGTGGACTTCGGGCGAGCGAATTGTTCCACTTTCGGAAAATGACGCAAAGGCGTTTGCCGAAGAACACGCCTCACCGGAAGTTTATGAGCAATACTTCGGTGAAGTGTCGGAGGGCGACACCTACCGAACAACAATAACGTTATCGGCAGGAGCTAAGAAAAAGCTTCAGTCACTTGCTCTCGAAAGACGCGAAAATATCAGTCAGGTTATTGAAAGACTGATTGAAAACGCATAACAAAAAAGACGGTTGCCGTTTGGTAACCGTCTTTTTTAGGAATAAATGAAAAAATATAATATCTCTCAAGTGAGCATGTATATTATATCACATTTTCTACCGCAAGTCAAAGTGAGTTAAGTTATACCGAAACCGTTTATAGAATTCGCGTTTTAGATTGAATAATCGTTTTGGATGCAATCCGTATTGCATTTGTATGTAGACGTGATTGACGGAGCTGTCTGTCAGAAATTTATATAGTGCCTGATAATCCTCTCCTGCGACCTCAAGACACATATTCAGCACTGCCTTATCTTGCTCCGGCAATCGTTTAGCATTAACACACAGGAAATATATCAATCCTTGCGTGTTATAGCTTATCCCCAATTTGTCTAACGTTCTCGAAAACCTGAACTCTGTCAATCTCCTGTCCTCCTACTCTTTCGCTTTCAGATAATCTATCCAACCGTTGCTGTAAAACACCATACCACAATCATTACGCAATACTTCTCTGATTTCCTTTAACTTCCCTTTTGGTATTTCTTTCATTACTTGTTTTGCCGTTTCACCGACAGCGTTCATTCTCTTTTTCTTCCAACCCATTTTGAAATACAACACATACAGCGTCACAGGTAATATTGCTTGCATTTTACAGACTGCCATTTTTAGCTTATCCTCCGCTGATGTATCTGTTTTAATTTTTAATGGGTCAAAGTCGCTCATCAATTCCACATAATCAAATTGGCATTCGCGTTTCATTTCATCAATCAATTTTTCAGTATCACGTTTATTCTCTACGGTACTTTTGGAATAATAATTAACTGCGTCAATGAATTGCGCTATTCGGATATAGTTGTAGCCATATTTGATATGTAAATACCACGCCACAAACATTATAGTGTATATCGTTCCGTCGCTTATCGCCTCGTCCTCAACTAATTTGTATGACAGTAACGCTTGCTTTTTGTTAAACTTTTTGATACCGTGTTTCTTTGCTACTACCTCAAATCGCTTTAACAATTCCTTTTCTTGTTCTTGGCGTATTGCGTTTAATGCTTTTTCACGTTCGGCTCTGCGTTTCTGCTTTAACTTCTTCGCTGTTTTATCCATATCAACACCTCACCAAATTCACCCTAACCACGTCAGGGTTTCTGTCCACAATCTTTGCTATTTCAAAATATGATAGACCATCATCTCTTAATCTTTTCATTGTATCTAATTCTTTGTTGGTTACTCGTGTCTTTTTCTTGTTTTCAGAATTGCTTGGTTTATCCGGTACATACTCCGGACACTTTGTTATTCTATACGAATCGTATGTCTTGCGGTGTACCTTTTCAGCAGTCCAACCCTCCACAGGTTGAAAGC
>ERZ773216.1825-NODE-1825-length-23356-cov-32.049268_pt1 | contig 23356 bp, 20 predicted proteins | sample MGYA00511259_ERZ773216 | MGnify/ENA primary metagenome ERZ773216 (study PRJEB29015, sample SAMEA2737764) | human gut metagenome | biome: human gut; feature: human-associated habitat; material: faeces | place: China | collected 2012 ... | reverse complement strand
GGAAGTAGAAATCTACTACCGCTTCATCGGCAAAATCGACTGACCTTTCTTTTTTACCCAACAATATCTTTAATTAAGGGAGACGGGAAAAGGATTTCCTGATATTTCATTGATTGAACCTTTAACTAACATACTACAGGTTTCTCTTCCGGAACTGTTGTCCGGAGAACAAATCATCAATACCAATCGCTCAGCAAATATTTTGAAATCCAATCTTTATGTCTGTCCTATTTGCGGAAATATTTTTCACTCTACTGGACCAGCCATGATTTCGTGTTGTGGCGTTACACTGCCGGCTTTAGAGGCAGAGCAGGCCGACGAGGAACATGAAATAAAATGCGAAAAAATCGAAGATGAATTTTTCATATCCATACAGCACCCAATGACCAAAGAACATTATATTTCGTTTGTGGCATACTGCACCGGAGAAAGATTTGAGTCTGTAAAGCTCTACCCGGAAAGCAGTATCGAAGTGCGCTTTTTCAGCAGGGGACATGGAACACTGTATTGGTATTGTAATCATCATGGACTGTTTAAGAAACGAATTTAGGAGAAAACGATGAAGGTAACCGTATTTAACGGAAGTCCCGCCGGATGCAATAGTGCAACCAATGTCATTGCCGGCGCCTTTTTGAAAGGAGCAATATCAGCCGGAGCAGAAGCGGAAGATATATTTTTAAGCGACTATCATATTACGATGCGTGGCTCTGGGCGCCCCCGCCGGTGTATGCCATAGCAAACGGTGGTCTTGGCGCGATCCGCGCCAAGACCACCGTTTTTATAGTTTCAAAATGCAACAGGAGGCACCCGTTTCGGGTGCCTCCTGTCAGACTGTCGAAAAACCTTTTTTGGCTTTATGCAACATTTGCGGCCTATCGGTTTGTTTGTAGGGAACGGTCTTGACCGTTCCGTGCTGCCTTACCAAAAGCACGACGTAACGAGAAAACCGCGCGCCGTTCGGCGCGATTTTATGCGCTGCGCGCGGCCAGATGTGCGGATGGGTCACTGCGCCCGCAGGCGCGTTTCGGAGCGCAACCGCCGCATAGCGGCGGCTCTTAGCGCGGAGATAGACCCATCCCTACAAATCTTCCGGTAACAGGCTTTTTCTACAAGCTGACAGGAGGCACCCATTTCGGGTGCCTCCTGTTGTGTCAAGAAGGAAAACGCGGCCCTTTATTGGCCCAGATAATCGTACAGGTACGCCTCCATCTTGGGGGTCCACCAGTTCAGGTAGCCAGCCTGCGTGGGATGGATGCCGTCGAACATATAGAGCTTGTAATCTTCCTCAGAAACTTGATTCATCTCGGCATCATTCCACAGGTCGATGACCCCGATCTCATACTTTTCCTGCAACTTCAGCAGCTGCTCCACCATCTTGCCGTAGGCGGGGCTGTCGTACTGGGTGCCCGTATAGAACACCACCGGGCAATGCCATGTGGTGTCGGCATATACGATGATGTATTCGAGCGCGCCAAGGACGGTTTTGGTGTCAAAGTCCTCCAAATTGCGGGAACTGCTGATTTCCCCCAGCGGGATCGCGTTGCTTGCATCGTTGGTGGAAAGCTGGCAGATGAACGCATCAAACTGTGCGTTGGGGTCGATATTGTGCAGCATCCGCTGGATGTAGGAGGTCTTGTCGTTGTCGGCCAATGTGGTGCCGCCGACAGCCTCTTTGACATAGGTGCAGTTGTTGCGAACGGCAATGTACTCCGCAAAGGAGGTTTCCAGCGAGGCAGCCCCCTCGGTCACCGAGGACCCCAAAAAGCACAGGTTCATACCGCTCAACGGGCTGTTCTCCACCGGCGCCACGTTTTCGGGGCGGTAGATCTCGGCGTTGCCGGGCAAGCTTTTGAGGTACATCGTGTTCAGGAAGCGGAACGGCCCATGGCCCAAAAGACCTTGCAGAGCACCATAAGCCAGCGCTAATAGCAGGACCAGGATCAGAGCAATGATCAAAAGGACTTTTCCTACTTTTTTCATACAAACTATCCTCTTTCTTCACTTGAGTTTCCGGATGTCCTGCGCCGTGTAACAGGGGATCACGAGAGAACTCCAGATACAAAGCCCTTTACTGCGCCAGCAGCAGGTTCATCTGCTGGATCAGCAGCTCGACCTGATCACCGGGGATCACGCTGACCAGAGATTTCAGCGGCATTTCCATGATCATCTTTTTCATCATGTTCATCGACCCTTCATCCAACCCGTCGGTACCGGCGCTTTGCGCAAGCGGGGCCAACAACTGCATGATGGTCGGCGCGGTCTTGGGGCAGGTCAGCAACTCGCCTAGTGTGGTGGTCAGTGTTACGACAAAGGGGAGTTGTTTTTCGGTGGTAAAGGACAACTCGGCCGTCAGGCGGATGTCGTCGCTGGCGCGACCCACCATGACCTCATACACGCCGCTGGGGGCAAACCAGTCGTGCAGGCGTTCCTCATAGTAGCTCAAGTCGCGTGCCGCCAGCGTCAGGGTCACCGTCTTGCACTCGCCCGGTTCCAGCAGTACCTTGGCAAAGCCGCGCAGCTCTTTGCTGGGACGCTCCGGCGTGCCGTTTTTGTCGCGGACGTAAAGCTGGACGACCTCGCGCCCGGCCACCTTGCCGGTGTTGGTCACATCCACACTGACGGTGACAGTCTGGCCATCCTGCAATGCGGGCGCGGAAAGCTGCAAATTGCTGTAAGCGAACTCGGTGTAGGACAAGCCGTGACCGAACGCAAAGCGGACAGGGACCTGCTTGGTATCGTAGTAGCGGTAGCCGACAAAGACATCCTCGCCATAGGCAACACGCTCGTCATTGCCCGGAAAGTGCAAATAGCTGGGGTTGTCCTGCAAACGGAGCGGGAAGGTCTCAGCCAGATGTCCGCTGGGGTTGGCCTCGCCGTACAGCAGTTGGTCGGCGGCCTCACCGACGCCCTCGCCGCCGAGATACAGTTCCAGAATGGCCGAGACGCGGTCGGCCCACGGCAGCTCGACCGCGCTGCCGTTGTGCAGGACCACGACCACATGGGGCTGGACCTTTGCGATCTCGTCGATCAGGCGATTCTGGCAGGCGGGCAGTTCCATCGAAGTGCGGTCATACCCTTCAGACTCAAACGATTCGGGCAAACCGGCAAAGACAACGGCGACATCGGCGTTTTGTGCCGCCTGAATGGCCTCGGCCAACTCTGCGTCGGTCATCTCGTCCCGCATCGCCGAGAAGCCCTTGGCGTAGCAGACGTTGCGGCCCTTTTGCTGCGCAACTTCCCACGCGGAGGTCACGCGGCTGGGATGGATGTGGCTGGAGCCGCCGCCCTGATAGCGCGGTGCCGCGGCAAACTCGCCGATGTAGGCGATCTTCTGATCCGTGCCCAACGGCAAAACACCCTGATTGGTCAGCAGTACCGCGCACTGCGTCTCGACGGCAACGGCCTCGGCGTGGTCTTTGGCGCGGTCGAACACGGTGTCGGGGCGGCGGGCATCCACATAGGAGAACACGACCTTCAGGATGCGCTCCACCGCGCGGTCCAGTACCGCCTCGTCCAGCGAGCCGTTCTGCACAGCCGCGACGATCTTGGCATCGTTGTAACCGTTGGAGGAAGGCATCTCCAGGTCAAGACCCGCTTCCAAGCCTTTCACACGGTCATTGGCGGCACCCCAGTCACTGACGACGTACCCCTCAAAGCCCCATTGGTCCCGCAGGATGTCGGTGAGCAGCATCTTGTTTTCGGAAGCATACACGCCGTTGATCTTGTTGTAGCTGCACATCACCGTTTTGGGCTGGGCGGTCTTGACGGCTTCCTCAAAGGCGGGCAGGTAGATCTCATGCAGCGCACGCTCCGAGAGGTCCGAGGAGATGGTCAGGCGGCGGGTCTCCTGATTGTTGGCGGCAAAGTGCTTGATGGAGGTCCCCACGCCCCGGCTTTGTACGCCGCGAATGTACGCAGCGGACAGCTTACCGGCCAGATACGGGTCCTCAGAAATGTACTCGAAATTGCGGCCGCACAGCGGGCTGCGCTTGATGTTGACGGCGGGTCCCAACAGGATGCTGACATCCTCGGCCTGGCACTCGTCGCCCAAAACCTGACCCATGTGCTCCAAAAGGTCGGGGTCAAAGCTGGAACCGGTGGCGCACCCGGCCGGGAAGCAGACAGCCTCGACGCTGTCGTTCAGGCCGAGGTGGTCCGCTTCACCTGCCTGCTTGCGCAGACCGTGCGGGCCGTCGGTCACCATCACGGCCGGGATGCCCAGCCGCTCGATCCCCTGCGTGTGCCAGAAATCCGAGCCGGAGCAAAGGCTGGCTTTTTCTTCCAATGTCATTTGGCCGATCAATGCTTTCAAATCGCGCTTCATATTCTATTCTCCTTGTCTGTTATTTGGCAACGGCATTGTACCGCGCATTCCTTACTTGCTATTTTACACAGCAAGACGTATAATGACTATATGGTATAAACTATCTCAACACGATTTCAACGAAAAGGTGATTTTTTATGCGGCCCGGTATCTTTGAGGAAAAATCCAACAACCACTTGAAGGAAGTCACGGTCAAGATTCGTGAGCGTTATCGGGCGAGCACCTACGCACAGTTGGAGGAAACGGCAAGTGGAGACTCGAATCGCGTCAAGGAAAAACGCTTTCTGTCGTTCATCGCACTGGGCAACGCCGTGCTGGCCGATGAGTTTCTGGCTCGTGCTTACAACAAGCAGGAATCGTTTCGCTTTGGGGTGATGAGCACCTCGTCGATCCAGCAGGCGCGATACGCCACCGTGGCTTCGGTCACGCTGTTTTGCCGCACGGCCATCGACAACGGCTTGCCGGAGAATCTCGCCTACAGCATCAGCGATTCCTATTTGCTGCACTTAGACGAGACCGAAAGCATTGAGGAGATCCGGTTCTTATCCCTCAGCGCGTTCCGGGAATACTGCCAGGTCATGCAGGACTGGCGGCTGCAATCCTGCCGCAAGGAGATCAAGCAGTGCTGCGAGTATATCCTGATGCACATCCACGAGCCCATCAGCCTGACGGAACTGGCCGAGCTGGTCAATCTTTCTCCCAATCATCTGTCCGCACTGTTTCTTAAGGAAACCAGCTTTCGCCCCACCGAGTACATCCGCGCACAAAAACTGAACTACGCCCGCTATATTTTGGACAACTATTCTCCGACCATCGCCACGCTGGCCAATCTGTTGGCGTTCCCCAGCCCGAGCGCCTTCGCCCGGCAGTTCAAGCAGCAGTACGGCCTGACCCCTACGGAGTATCAGCGACGAAAAGAATGAACAACGTCCCGGCAGTTCAAAGGATGAACTGATATAGTTCCCTTAGAGTAGACATCTAAAGAAGCAAAAATTTTCAAGTCTACACTAAGGGGGCTTTATTATGTCAAGAAGAAGGAACAAGTACTACGACAGGAAGCTAAAGCTGCAAGCAGTGCAGGATTATTTTGGAGGCGGTGGCAGTTTACGGACTATTTGCAAAAAACACGGGATCAAAGACAAAAAGCAGCTGCGGAACCGGATAAAGTGGTATAATGGTCATAAAGAAATCAAGGAGAGGCGAGCAGCCGGAACGGAGATTTATATGACCAAGGGCAGAAAGACAACAGAAAAGGAACGCGCGGAGATCGTAGCGTTTTGTATTGAACATGGCAAGAACTATCCGCTGACGATAAAGACTTATGGCGTATCGTATCAACAGATTTACGCATGGGTACGAAAGTACGAAGAAAAAGGCGTTGCAGGTCTGGTGGATGGCAGAGGCAGGAACAAGCCGGAGAGTGAAATGACCGAAGTCGAGAAACTTCGTGTGCAAAACAAGCTGCTTCAAGCACAGATCAAAGACAAGGAGATGGAGATTGCTCTGTTAAAAAAATTGAAAGAATTGGAGAGGTGGGATGTCTGAGCGGAGTAAGGCAAGAGAAGAAGCATCTTGCAGTCCGCAGTGTACATGAGGAGAAGCACTATTCGGTCAACCGATTATGCGATATTCTTAATCTTAATCGATCTTCCTATTACAAGTGGTTACGGCGAAAGGAAAGCCAAGTCGAAACAGAGAACAGACGAATCATCGAATGGGTCAAGGAATTGTATGAAGAGCAGAATGGAATCCTTGGCTATCGGCAAATGACGATAACCATTAACCGTGACAAAAATACTCAATACAATGTCAAGCGGATTCGCCGGCTGATGAGATACCTTCGCTTAAAAGTCTGTTTGCCGCAGAAAACGGGCAAGCTATATTCCGTCCACACCGGAAACAACAGCAGAAAACATTTTGAATCGTGAATTTTACGCAGACAGACCCAATGAAAAGTGGCTGACCGATGTCACAGCGTTTAAGTACTATGACGGTCCCGTGATAAAGAAGCTGTATCTGAGCGCTTTTCTTGATTTGTATGACCGCAGGATCGTTGCATATAAGCCTGTTGTATTGGGCTATCTAATTTACCAGACAGTGTCTGGCAAATTGAGTTCTGCATAAAAGCTGAATATGCCTTGGGAGATCTGTCTAACTAGATTTTTGGGCTTGCATATCTTAGACATCCAATTTTCCAGTCAGTGACTGGAAAATTGAAATGGGAACCATATCAGACTGATGGAAGCAGTCTTAAAGTGTTAGCGTTCACATGAGGTCGGATAGTCATCTTATCTGGCTTTGCGTGAGCTGCTGATTTCCTTGATTGCGGCATAGTGTTTTCCACATTTTCGGCTGATCTCGTTGAAAAAATCGGACGCCACAAATTCCAGCAGCCATACCTTGGGAATCATATACTTGGGTGTCTGCAAGATGGTTTTCAGCAAGCCCTTGCTGCACCATTTCAGAATTGTGTGGCGTTGGTAGCCTGTCACCTCGCAGACTTGCGCAACGGTCAGTACATCCGGGTAATTTGCTAACTGTTGCTCGTACCATTCTTTGGCCAGTAGCCGTTCTTCGCCCTTATAGTTCAGCTTGCGCTCCAACGACGAGGCGGGTTTCTTGTGCTTGGGGTAGTTGTAATACCATCCGCTGGGCGGAGTGTAGCGCATCGGGTCGGACTCTCGGCGGTAGAGATACTCGGCAACATCTTTCTTGGCGATTTTATAGCAGCGCGTTCTCTTTCCGTTGTTTTTGCAGGGAACAAGCCCGCTTTGCAGGAGATAAAGCGAAGTGCGCGTTCCGATATGGCATACGATGCGGAAATCATTGCGACTCATCGGGTTCGGATAGGGCGCTAGAATTTCTTCAATCTTTTCTGCCAAAGGGTCTTTGCTTACAGTTTTTTTCTTCATTTCGGGTTCTCCTTGTTTGCAAAGTGGAACCCGAAAAATCACTACTTCATTTTTTTTCTTCTTGCATTTTTTCTCATTCGTGTCCGCGAACCTGCACCATTATCCGGCTTTTTAGGTAGGGGTTATCTTGCATCTTATCTTGCATTTCTCCCAAAAAGTCGCCATTTTTGCCCCAAAACGGGTGATTTTGCTTATTTTCGTACCTACATTGTTTTTTTGTTGTGGAGCAGTATTATTCCTACACACATCGTCCAAAATCAGCGGACAAACCAGCCTGTATCAGCCTTGGTTATCACCATATTGCCTTTTCAAAGATTAACTCGAAATGCGATAGGGCGTTTGTAGCGTCGCCAGAGTTCAAATCTCTGATGCTCCGCCAATCAACTGTACAACGTGCTTTTTTTAAGCACTTTGTACCGTTTTTTTATGCAAAAAACGGAATTTTTGAGTTTGACAATTTCATAACAGGAGAGAAAACGCCCTATTTTGGAGAGAAATCACACTTTTTAAGTGTCATTTTCCGGATTTGAACCCATTCCAAGCCCGTTCAGCATCGCTTCTGCCGAAGAAACCTTGGAAGCGTAGTCCAAATGCGAATAAATATTCGCGGTGGTAGAGAAATCGCTGTGTCCCAGCCACTCCTGAATCATCTTCATCGGGACACCGTTTGCCAAAAGCAAACTGGCGCAAGAGTGGCGCAAATCGTGAAAGCGGATGCGCCGCAGATGATAATTTTGCAAGATAATCTGGAACGAATCGGAGAGATAATCCGGCTTGAGCAGATTGCCCATTGCGTCTACGCAGATGTAGTCTGCGTATTTTTTGTTGTAGCACCTACCGCACAGCTTGCGGTTTTCTTTCTGTTCCTCCTGCAAGGCCAGCAGCCGTTCCCGGAAAACCGGTACAAGCGGCAAGGTGCGCTTGCTGGATTTGGTTTTTGTGCCATTGGATTCTACAAGAACTTCTTTTCCATCCAGCCGAACCGTTGTGACTGTGTGGCAGATTTCAATAGTGTTCTGCTCAAAGTCTACAGCAGCCCATTTCAGCCCTACTTGCGCAGCATCACACGGTAGGCATCGCGCTGGTTAAATCCTTTGCTGCTTATACAAAACACCTCTTTTTTGAAAATTTGCGGATTTAATTCCACAAGCATGGCGGTCACTTGTTGAAAACTTGTGGCCGCCATAATCTGGAATCAAATGGTATATCCTATTCGACACTACTTCCCGGATATAAGGGCGAACCACCGGCCCGGCTGCTGGAAACAGCTCCCACTTCCTGTACCACATTGTTGGCAGTACCGCCGACGCCTTGAGAGCATCGCCACGGTGTGTATCATGATTGCTGACCCTTCGCTTGAGGTATGTGTTCCACGCCACCTCTCCCGATTCTGGGGGCGCTCCGCTGCGGTTAAAGTTTTGTGAGTAATGGAAGAAGGAAGCGTTTGCGAAAATGTCACAATTCAACGCAGAAAGCCTCAAATACCACTTGCCTTTTCATTCTCAAGATGATATTATTAGTACGGATACCAACTTTTTTATAAGGGGTGAATTATTTGCGCAGAAGCAGCAGCGAAACAAGGAAGAAAATCCTGACCGCGTGTGTTCGTCTTTTTTTGGAGCAGGGGTATAAAAACACCTCGGTCAGTCAGATTGTTGACGAAGCGGGCGTTGCAAGAGGAAGCTATTTGAATCTGTTTCCCACCAAGGACAAGATTTTGCTGGACTTGACCGAAACGATGTTCGACGGTCAGTTCGGTGTGGCACGAAGCATTGCGGACAGCAAGCTGCCGTCGGTGTATGCCTATGCGGTGGATACGGCACTCCAGCTCACCCTCACCGAGCTGAACGAGAATCTGCGGGAGATTTATATCGAAGCCTATACCGCCCCGGATACGGCGGAATATATCTATGTGCATACCACGGCGGAATTAAAAGAGATTTTCGGCGGGAATTTCCCCGATTACAGCGACAGCGATTTTTATGAAATGGACATCGGCACGGCGGGGCTGATGCGCAGCTATATGGCACGCAAATGTGACATTCATTTCCCGCTGGAGCGAAAAATCAGCCGCTTTCTGACGGCGGAACTGAGAGTGTACAAGGTGCCGGAGGAGGAGCAGGCCAAAGTGCTTGCCTTTATTCAGACACTGGATATCAAGGCGATTGCCACAGAGGTTATGTATAAGCTGTTTGCCATGCTGGAAATGAAATACGATTTTAAGCTGTCAAGAGACGGCGAAACGGAGGAAGCAAAATGAAAAAACGCATATTCAGCACCCTGCTTGCCCTGTGTATGCTGCTATGCCTTATGCCAACAGCGGCTTTTGCAGAGGACAGCACGGAAACCCCGCCCGTTTGCAGCTGTGAAACAGCCTGCACGGCGGAAAGTATGAATACGGATTGCCCCGTCTGCGGCGCGGAGGGCGCTTTGCCGGAGAACTGTGCAGAGTGCGCCCAGCCCGCAGACGATGCGGCAGCCCAGCCGGAGGGGGAAGTGTCCGACCCCCAGCCGGAGACAGCCTTGACGGCGTTGAGCGGCGAGGGCGCGACACCCGCCGCGGGCGAAACGGTAAAAGACGTCCGCACCGCGGATGAGCTGACTGCGGCGATTGCTGATTCTACTGTCAACACCGTCAAGCTGGCAGGGGACATTAGCATCAGCAGTTCCCTGACCGTTACCCGCACCGTGACGCTGGACTTGAACGGCCATGTCCTGCAAATGACCGGCAACGATAGAGACCCGGTGATTGAAGTGAAGAAAAACTCCAGCGGTGTTGGCATCGGCAATCTGACGCTAATCGACAGCGCCCCCAATACTGCGCATAAGTTCACGCCTAACGCCGATGGCCTGTGGGTGTTGAACGAGGAAAACGGCACAAAGACTGTCAACGGCGGTGTCATCACTGGCAGCAAAGAAATAGGCATCTGGGTGGAAGGTGTTCACGATCCGCATTTGACGCAGAAGCCTGCCGAAGCCTACTGTGCCCACCTTATCATGACGGGCGGCAACATCGTTGGCTGCGCGGCTGCGGCCGGCGGCGGTGTGTTCGCGGGCTTTTATGCCTATTTCACCATGACCGGCGGCAGTATCCGGGGCTGCGCGGCTGCGGCCGGCGGCGGCGTTTGCCTCACCAATAGTTCATCCTTTGCCATGGGTGGCAACGCTCTCATTGCGGATTGCATAAGCACAGATGGCGGTTCTTGTGGCGGCGGCGGTATCGGTGCGGACCTCTACGCGTTGGTCGCCCTGTCGGGAAATGCCGTGATTCAAAACTGCACAGCACAGCATGGCGGCGGCGTCTATCTTAATGACGCCACTCTTACCATGTCCGAAAACGCGTCCGTCACCGGCTGCAACAGCATCGCCGGTGGCGGTGTATCCGCCCGCGGAAATGCCACGGAAAGCGATCCGCCTGTTTTCATCATGGAAGGCAGCAGTAGCATTACGGACTGCACGGCACTGAACGGCGGCGGTATATTTGTCTCGACGAGCGGTGGAAAAGTCTCCCTGTCCGGCAGTGCAAAAATCAAGAACTGCCGCACGGTCAAGAGAGACGGGGTTGACTTTCCCAATGTGACCGGCGGTGGCGTACATGTAAGCAGCGGCAGCTTTGAAATGTCCGGCGGCAGTATCGAAAGTTGCACAGCGGTAAATGGCGGTGACAGTGTGTTCGTTTGCACCGGAGGCAACGGCAAATTTACCATGACCGGCGGCACGGTGGATGGCAGCATTACGATGCCCTACACTGTCGGCAATAACCCCGTTTACATGGACGGTCTCGGCACCGCAGTCTCTCCCTATCAAATCGGCACCGCCGACCAGCTGAAGCTGTTCCGGGATATTGTCAACGGTGCGGGCGGCCAGACGCAGAACCGTGGCGCGTATGCTGTGCTGACTGCGGACATTGATTTGAATAACGAACCGTGGACGCCCATCGGTCCGGACAGAGACAGTGCCTATACCGGTACCTTTGACGGGCAGGGACACACCGTCAAGGATCTGAGTGTAACCGTCAATGTCCAGCCCGGTCGCGCCGGTCTGTTCGGTTGCGTAAAAGACGGCACCATCCGGAAACTGACGGTGGCAGGCTCGGTGTCATGTACTGCTAACCAGGGGTGGTGTGGCGGCATTGCGGGCTACGCTATGGACGAAACCATCGAAAACTGCGCCAGCCTCTGCACGGTCTCCTGCACAGGCATAGATGCCAGAGTCGGTGGAATTGTCGGATTGGTCGACTATAATAGTCGTACGCTAATAATCCGCGATTGCTATAACATCGGAAAAATCACCGGCAGAAGCGACAACGGCAGTGGCGACGCCGGAGGTATCTGCGGATTTTATATGAACGGAAAGATTTCCAACTGCTATAATGTCGGCGAAATCACTGGTAGCGGATGTGTTAGTAAAATCGCAGTCTCCGCCTATAATGATAGCAGACCCACCAACTGCTACTATCTGAGCGACACGGACACAGATCTCAATGGAACCGCCAAAACCGCCGCGGAATTTGCCAACGGTGACGTGCTGGATGAGCTTAAGGCTGGCCGCAACGATTCTCCATGGGACAGCTGCCAGTATGTGGCTGCGGCAAAAATAACCCTGCCCGTGTTCAAGGGACAGGGCGATGAACATACCCACAATGGGAACTGGACACCGAACGGCAACGGCACCCACAGCCGCCACTGCACCTGCAATGTCGTGGAAACACAAAACTGCTCCGGCGGCACGGCCACCTGCACCGAAAAAGCAAAATGCGCAGTTTGCGGTGCGGAATATGGCGATGTTCTGGGACATGATTTTACCACCAGTTGGACACATGATGATAACGAGCACTGGAAGCAGTGTTCCCGTTGCGATGAAAAGGATGACGTAGGCCCTCATACTTGGGACAACGGTACGATAACAACAGCGCCTACCTGCACAAAAGCAGGCGAAAAGACATATAGCTGCACCAAGTGCGGCGCAACAAAAATAGAGCCGATTCCAGCCACGGGCCACAGCTGGAAGTCCGATTGGACGTCCGATGCAACGCATCACTGGCATGAATGTGCCAATGAAAGCTGCGATGTGACGGATAACGCGGGAAAGAAAGGCTACGCGGAGCACTCCGGCGGCACTGCCACCTGCACCGAAAAAGCCGTTTGCACCCATTGCGGCCAGTCTTACGGCGAAACCAACCCCGTCAATCATACCGGCACGGAACAGTGGACACAGACAACCACTACCCACGAGAAAAAATGGAACTGCTGCAATACCGTAAGCGTACCGAATGAAAATCACGAATGGGCAGACGGCGTGTGCAGCGAGTGCGGATATGTGTGTCTGCATGAAGATACAGATAAAAACCATATCTGCGATATTTGCGGCAAGACCACTTCCGAACACAAGGATGCAGATAACAATCACATCTGCGACTACTGCAACAAGAAAATCAGCGACCACTCCGGCGGCAAAGCAACCTGCATAGCTAAGGCGGTCTGTGAGATTTGCAAAGAAAGCTACGGCAGCCTTGACCTGAACAACCACGCCGACCTGAAACACATTGACGCAAAGGGCGCCACCGCTGCAGAGGAAGGCAACATTGAGTATTGGTACTGCGGCGGCTGCAAGAAGTATTTCTCCGATGCTGCGGCAAAAATTGAAATCACCGAGGCTGCCACTGTGACGGCAAAGCTGCCCCCGAAAATCACGGCCGGGGATGGTGCAGCGGTCACACAGGGCGAAAAAAAGGAGCTGTCTTTCACTTCTGACGCATCCTTCGCCGATTTCCTTCATGTAGAGCTTGATGGCACTACGCTGGACGAAAAGAACTATACGAAGAAGGAGGGCAGCACGATAATCACGCTGAACCGTGATTTTGTTGCTACACTTTCCGTGGGTGAGCATACGCTTGCGATCGTTTCTAAAAGCGGTACGGCTACGGCTAAGTTCACCGTCAAGGCAAAGCCGGCTGAAACGGCAACCCCGCAGCCCACTGTGACCCCGCAGCCCACGGCACAGCCCCAGCCGACGGTGCAGCCTGTTTCCCCGATTCCGCGCACCGGCGACACCGCCAACCCCGCATTGTGGTTTGCGCTGCTGATTGTCAGCGGCTCTGCACTGGCGGCAATTTTCGTACTGCGCAGGAAAGACAATCGCAAGTAAAAAAATTGGTACCGGCCTATATCAGCGCACGGAAACCATATCCATAGGATTCACACGCACGCCATTCTGCATTACCTCAAAATGCAGGTGGTTGCTGGTGCTGTCACCGGTACTGCCTACATAACCTATAACCTGCCCTGCCGTTACCGCTTCACCTGCGGTAACGGCAGTTTGCGTCATAAAGAGATCATAACCTCGCACTCTTTCGGCGTCAGCTTGTGCAGATACTTTTTGATCCCTTCCCACATCAGCTTGGACTCGACGCTTTCCTCCATCGGGTTCATCAGGCGTCTATAACAGTGATAAGGACGTAATTCAACTTTCTACTGTTGGCTGACAGATTCGGGTGTGCAGGGCAACCGTAAGGCTGCAAAAGCTGTCTGTTTCCAACAGAAACAGACAGCTTTTGATTTGCGTTGAAAGCATCTTGCTGTTTTCTCTCAAGCGGGGCGGTCTTCCCACGGACCGCCCCGCGAAGCCGTTACGGCTCGATGATGTTGAAGGGGTTGGCCCCGGTGATCGGGAGCTGGTTCATATTCTCCATCATCAGCGTCAGCAGCTCTGCGCTGCCCTCGACCTTGACGGCCTTTGCAACCGTTTCCTGATTGTTGGTCAGGATCGCAAAGAGCGCGTTTTTCGGGCAGGTGATGGACACGTCCGCATCATCAGACAGGGTATCTGCATAGACCAGCAACACACCGTTCTTCACGCGGAGCATGTGCTGTTCGCCCACGTCAGGCAGGATCACGTTCATGGTGAAGTCGCGGTCAGCCAGTGCCTGCTTGTCCATGACAATGGCCATGTAGTCAAACAGCATGGGGGCGGAGAGAGCTTTGACCATGTCGCCGGTAGACTTGGTGGAGGCGGTAAAATTGGCGTTTCCATGGCGCAGCTCCTGTGCGGCGGTCAGATATTCGTTGCGCCACGGGCCGGACTCCGCCTGATACCCCAACTGCTCCAGTGCATCGGCGCACAGAAGCCGCGCATCGGTGTTCGTCGGATCGGCAAAGACGATGGTGTTTGTGACCTCGGCGACCCACTGATATTCACCCTTGTCAAAATCCGCCTTTGCCATTTGCAGGACCTTGTCAACATCCCCCAGGTACTCCACCCATTTTTTTGCGCTGTCGCTGGGCATGAGGGGGTTCAGGTTGACAGGGTTGCTGTCATACCAGCCCATGAACTTCTGGTAGACCGCCTTGGCGTTGTGGGCGACGGTCCCGTAGTACTGGCGGGTGTACCAGATCTTGTTGAGTGCTTCCGGCAGCTCGATCATGTTGGAGATCTCGTCGCTGGTGTAGCCCTGATTGATATAGGTCAGGGTCTGGTCGTTGATGTACTTATACACGGCAGCTGTGTTGACCATGTAGTCGTTCACCACGTCATTGCCCCAGTGCGGCCAGTTGTGGGACTGGAAGGTGACCTCCGCGTCCTTGCCGTAAAGGGAGATGGCCTCGGTGATATAGCTTGCCCATGCCGCGCCGTCGCGCACCTCCGCGCCGCGCAGTGTGTAGAGATTGTGGAGTGTGCCGGTGCAGTTTTCCGCCATCCACAGTGCCTTGTACTGGGGCAGCCATGTGTTCATTTCGGAGGGTGCTTCCGTACCCGGCGTGAGCTGGAACTCCAGCTCCACACCGTCGATCGTCAGCTTCTCGCCGGACTGCGTGATTTCATAACTGGGCGTCATGAACGAGACCGTTCCGGTGGACTGTCCCATGCCGATGCCCTGCGCCAGCTTGCCGGTCACGCCGGGTGTCAGAAGGATGCCATACTGATAATTGCTGCGGCGGCCCATACCCTTACCGGCGTAGACATTTTCCTTCACGGAATGCTCCGTGAAGCCCACAGGTGTGATCACGGGGATCTTGCCGCTGGCGAGCTGGTCTTCGATAGAAAGCGTCTCGTCCGCCTTATCCTCTTTCGCCATCACGCCGGCGATGCCGCCAAAATGGTCGGCGTGGGAATGAGAGATGATGACGGCCTTGACCGGGAATTTACCAAGATTCTTTTCGATCAGCTGCATGGCAGCCTGGCTGCACTCCACACTCATCAGCGTGTCAAAGACGATCCAGCCGGTATCGCCCTTGACAACGGTGAGGTTTGCCATGTCATAGCCGCGGACCTGATAGATGCCATCCGTCACTTCAAAAAGGCCATAGGCGTGGTTATTTTTCGTGTTCTCCCAGAGGCTGGGATTTACGCTGTCAGGCGCTTTTTCATAATCGTCCAGGAACGCATAGGCTTCCTGACTCCAGAGGATCGTCCCATCCTCGTCCTTCAGTTCCAGTGTTTCCGGCGCGTCGATCAGTCCGCGGGTGGCGAATTCATATTCCCGCTTATCATCGAAGTCAAGTTCATCGTAGACGGCGGCATTTGCCTTTGCCGTAAAGTCTGTGGCGGGCTTGACCTCGGCGGTCAGACCCAGGTCTGTCTTTTCCGCGCCCGGCTCTTTGCGCCCATCCTGCGCACAGCCGACGCAGGACAGCAACAGTACCGATGTAAGAAGCATTGCTGCAATACGTTTCATAGCCGTTCTTTTTCCATCTCCTTATTGTTCGCGGATAACAGGTGGCTGCCAGCTATCCAGTGCTGTCATGTCCGGTACATAGATCCGCATGAACAGATGAAATTCCCCGTCGGAAACAGGCAGCCAGTTAGAGGTGTCTTCCGGTGCATCCTTGGACAGGATAATATCCAATGTGCCGTCCGCATTCAGCTTGAAGTCGGAGCGGTCGTTGATGCAGTAGCGGTCGATGGAATTGTCAATGAGGAAATCATCCTCTCCGTAGGCGGTCACGGACCAGAAGCCGCCCTCCAGCGTGGGAGGAAGGGTTTCAAAATGGATCGTATACGTCTTTTCTCCGGTCAGCGCTGCGCCGTTCTCATCCACCGCTGTCTTGGGATAGATCGCCACGTCCACGGTGTTGGCGCCAAGCCCCACCAGCGCTACCATCGCGCGGTAGGTGTACTCCGTGCCGAAGTCGCCGATGGGCTTGCCGTAATAGATCCACTGACCGAGTTTCTGCGCATACTTCGCGCCGTCGGCGGCAAGCGTGGCGCGAAGCCCCTGAAGCATCTGCGTCCAGCGCTCGGCAGCTCCTTCGCCCAAGAGGGCGGCGTCGAAGGTCTTGCCCGCGCCCACGTTGATAGCGGAGAGTTTCTTCAGCAATTCCTCATCCGCATCGGCGGGTGGGTTGACCTGCATCAGAGCGTTCGCCGTATTGAAAAACTCTGCTGGCGTCATGGAAAGCACTTTGTTTACGGGAACAAAGTCATTTTCCTCTTTATAAGCTCCCTGCGGTGCGGCATACTCGCCTCCCTGTACATAAGCCGAAAGCGGCAGGAGCTGCATCTGCTCCTGAATGGCATAGACATTGGGCAGATCCTCGTTCCCGGACAGCACCGTGCGGGTGATCGACCACACCGTTGCGGTGGGCACGTCCACGCGCGTCACACCGTCGGGCAGCTCGCCCTCCCAGTCGGGAAGCGCGATGGCATAAGCACCCGCCTTGTCCAGCACGGCGGCGGTGTTCGTCCACGCATCCAGAAGCTGCACATTGCAGAAGCGATCCGTTTCCGGCAGGACGTAGACCATAGGCTCTGTGCTGATGTCAAGCCATGCCTGCGAATAGATGGTATCGACGTTCGGCGTCACGACGGTGCGGAAAGAGGCGTCCGCCAGCTTTTTTACATGGTTGAACTGATTGATGGGCGCACGGCCAGTCATGGTGCCGTCCGTATTGGTCGATAATGTTTTGGTTGCGTCGGTCAGCACCAGCGGGAACGCATAGATGTATGCCTCGCTGACCGTTTCCCACACGGTTTCAGTATCCGGTGTATCCGGCTGCGTTTTTTCGGCAGAACAGGCAGAAAGAAGCCCGCAGGAAAGCAGCGTAAGCAGCGATAGTAAAATTGCAAGTATCTTTTTCATGTTGTCCTCCTATGATTCTTTTCTGCTTTGGTTATCTCCACGGAACGGTTTGTGCGTATGGATTTACTATGAAGTCGTTTGTGATTTTCTCTTTATGGTAAACTATCGATTATTCCGCCCCTTTCTTTCCGCAAGCCTTGAAAGCTCTTTTTTGACCGCTTCGATTTGTGGGTCAAACAGCGCTCGCTCGGCAAAGATCATATAATTGTTGATGGCGAGGATCGACAGATGAACGAACGGCGCAACCTCTTCGTCGGTGCAGCCGAGGATCTCCGCAATCCTGCCCGTGTAATAAGGGTATCTTGCCGCAAGCCGCACAAGGGAAGGCTTTACCTTTTCTCCGTATTCGCGCGACACACATACGCTGACCAGAAAGCGCATGGTAGGCGACATTTTATCCGCCAGCTCACCGAGATGATCCATCATGCTTTTGATGTCACTAATATCTTCAAACACGATGGCAAACGCAGCTTTTTCAATTCGACTGATCGCTTCCTCGGCGCAGGCAAGAACGATTTCCTCTTTGGTGGAGAAGTAATAGTAGATGCCGCCGTTTTGCAGTTTTGCCGCCTTACAGAGGTCCTTTGTCGTGGCAACGGTCAGTCCCTTTTCGACAAAGCAGTCAAGGCAGACGCCTACAAGCTCCTGTCTCTTTTCAGCTTTCTTTTCTTCCCTCAAAACACAATCCCCCATTTCTGTGCATTATCCAATGCTTCTTATAATAGCATATCAGACCCCACAAAATAAATCAAGTGCTTGCTTGAATAAGAATTATAAATTTTTAGGATCACAATGCTTGATCAAACATCACAACAGGCTCACTTGGCAGCTTTGGCTCCGGTATGGTTTCTACGTTGGCACCGTTCATGGCGCTGCCGTCCTGCAGGCTGGCGGTGGTGATGCGCAGGGTGGCGTTGTACTGCCCGGCCTCCAAGGGGCGGGTCAGGGTGATCTCCTCGATCATCTGTCCCGGCGGTACCTGCTTGCTGGTGTACAGCACCTCGTCCGTGTCGGACAGGACCAGCTCAAACGTGAAGTAGCAGGGGTTGCCCTCCGGGTTCAGCAGCGCCACCTGTACGGTTTGCTGGTTGGCGGGCAGGCTGATGGACGGATAGCCGGGAATCTTGATGCCGACTGCCTCGCCGCTGTCGGCGTATTTGTCCGGCAGCTGGTCGCCCGACCATGCGCTGGTGCCCTGCTCCAGATCCGGGGTGAAGGTGTCCTGCTGTTGGCTGCGGGAAAGCTTCATGCCCGCCAGTACCGCTGTCACAATGATCACCACCGCCGCGATAATGCCGATTACAATGTGTTTTTTCTGCAGCACGATGCCGCCCTGTTCCTTTTTGCTCATGGAGTGTCCCTTTCTTTGCTGTATCGGAAGTTGTTATGGTATTGCCCTATTTTTGTCATTCTGGCACTTTTTGCGGAAACGCGCAATACATCTGGGACGAATAGGCATTGCATAATCATACTAACCGGTTCTAAAGCAAAAAAATGCCCGCACATCGCATTTTTGCGTTGTGCGGGTTGTGCAATATTTTTGTTGTTTCGTCCCAAAGTTGCGTCAAGGTGCGTAAAGCGGCCTTCCGGGGGTTCACTTTTTATTACACGGGGAAAGACGGTTCGGCTTCACCCTCCACCGGCAGCACCAGGCGGGAGCAATACCGTTTGGTTTCGATTTCGCGCCCGGTGTAGGGCGCAACAATGCCCAGCACACGCGGGTCCCCGGCGGGTGTCAGACCGCTCTCCTTCACCTCGCGGCCCAGACGCAAAAATGCCTCGTCCGCGCCCGCGTAGCTGCCGTAATACAGCACCGACAGGGCGCGGCAGGCAGGCAGAGTCACCGCCTCCTTGGGGGCTTTTTCGGGGCGCACGGGCACGCACACCCAAAACGGATACGGCTCGTCCGTGATATAGCCGTCCAAAAAATCCCGCCGCTGCAAGACGGTAAAGAGCGGCTCGTCAGACAGGCGATACCCCCGCCGTACGCACTCGCCGTAAAAATCATACATGGCGTTGTACTTTTCGGCAATGGTGTGTCCCTCGCACAGACGGCGGCAGCAGGTCACGGCGGGCAGCGTGAACACCTGCACCGACATGCCCGTGTCCGTGCCCACGCGCAGACGCAGCTCCTCGACCCCGCGCGCAACCTCGTGCAGGTGTTCCTCCAGTGCGGCCAGCAAAACAGCCGTCTCGCCGCCGCTGGCAAAGTAGGCAGCTATATCCTCGGTGCCAAGGCCCATGGCTTTCAGCTTTTCGATTTGCAAAATGCGGGCTACGTTGTGGTTGTCGTAATAGCGGCGTCCGCTGTCCGGCGCGGTATAGGCGGGCACCAGCAGCCCCTTTTCCTCTAAGCGCAGCAGCGTACTGCGGGACAGGCTGCAGGCGCGGGCGGCCTCGGTAATTTGAAACAGCTTTTTCGCATCTTCCGGCATGGCGCAAATCTCCTCAAAAAAAGTGCTTGCTTCGTTCAGGGGTGGACGGGTTATACTGCCATTATACGAGATGCAGCGCCGCTGTCAAGACCCTGCGCGGCGCAAGGAAGTGGGGGTACAATACCTTGACGCGGTGGAAACGGATTTTGTGTGCTGCGCTGTGCCTGTGCGTACTGTGCGGCATTGCGGTGGCGGGCGCTTCGGCGGCGAGCGAGAGTTTCGGCTTTTCACTGAAGCTCAGCTCTGCCACGAACTGCCGTTCCTACGGCGGCGATAACATCAAGACCTTTGACCCCCAGAATGCGGACAAGGATCGTGGCAGCTATGAAGGCGGTACGGTCGAGGTCACCAACAATGTCACTTCCTCGACCATACATCTGAAAGAGCGGAAAAACTTCAAAAACGCCTACTATCTTCTGCTGCCCTTTACGATGACCGTAAGGGTTCCGGCGAACACCTGCTATAAGGTTACCCTCTCTTACGATATCAAGCTGCAGCGCAACTCCAAGGGCGAAAGCTGGTATGTGCTGGAATGGACCGACAACACCGGCGGTGCCGCCTACAAACGAACCTATTCTGCCAATAACGCCGATGCAAGCGGCGGAATCTGCCGCCTTCACGGCAGCGCCAAAAGCCCCTGCACCGGCAGCGGCACGGTGGAACTTACCTTTGACAACCTAAACGGCTCCGCACAAAAAAGCATGACCCGCGAGTACGCCATCTTTGTCGGCAACAGTCAGTCTAATTCGTTGCTTACATCCTACCACCACCAACTGGAAACCACCTTTACCCTCTCGAAAAAAACCTGCACCACGACCAAAACCGTGCAGTTTAACCCCAACGGCGGCACAGTCGGCACGAAAAGTAAAAACGTGACTATCGGCAAAACCTACGGCACACTGCCCACGCCCACCCGCACAGGCTACGACTTTGACGGCTGGTATACCAAAGAAACCGGCGGCACCAAGGTGGACAAAAACACCACCGTCGGCACAAATCCACCCGCCACACTGTATGCCCACTGGATAGCCAAGAAATATCTGGTAACCCTTAATGCCAACGGCGGCAAGATCGACACAACAAGCGGACAAGTCAGCACAAAAAGTTACACAGCAACCTACGGCAGCAAATACAATTTCCTGCCACGCCCCATACGCACAGGGGGCTACAACTTTGACGGCTGGTATACCGATCAAACCAACGGCACCAAGGTGGACAGTGACACCACCGTTACCACCGCCAAGGACCATATCCTGTACGCCCATTGGTCCTTGACCCCGGCCCTGGCCCCTTACGATGTCAAATTGGAGATGGACGAGACCAGCGTCTATGGCAAGAGCAGTTTTTACCGTCTGAGTTACGGTTCCACCGAACAACACACCACGGAAATAACCTGGTATGCCTGTGATGAAAACGGCAGCAACGGAACCCCGCTCACCGATGAGAACGGAGACCCCACCGACCCCCAACCCCCCACCGCAGGGGTGCATTACTATTACGCGGTGGTCACGGCCACACGCATAGACAACGGCCGGAAAGCCAGCACAAAAAGCAATGTGGCCCATGTAACGGTGACAAAAGCCACCCCGACAATCAGAACAAAGCCAACGGCTGCCAAGCTGGACCTGGCTGTGGGCGACACCCTGGCTGCCAGCGCCCTGACCGGCGGCATTGCCCAAAACAACAACATCCGTTCCGGACCCAACGACGTGGCGGGCCGCTTTGTGTGGAAGGACGATACGGTCAAGCCGCCTCGCAACGGTGGACGATATGCTGTTGTTTTTCAGCCATACGACACCAACAACTACACAACCGCCGAAACCACGGCGTATGTCAGCGTGACCTGCAGCCACAGATTCGGCGCATGGAACGCCGGAAGGCGCACCTGCACAGCCTGCGGCAAGGTGGAAACGCGCACCAACACCGTCACCGTCACATGGGGCGAGCTGGCCTACACCTACACCGACGGGGCGTGGAACCCTGCCACACACGCCTATGACATCGGCGGCGGCTGGGCACCGAACCGCAAAAACGGCGATGTCATCACCGTGCAGAATGAGGGCGCAAACGCCGTCCGCGTGAAGTTCCAATACACACGAACCGACACGGCAATCGGCGGCAGCTTTGCCAACAGCGACGGAGACTACCTCTACAGTCCGATTGACCTGCCGGTAAACAGGACAAAAACCGTGCGGCTGTGCCCGACAGGCCGCCCCGGCAAGGCACTGAACAACGCAAAAATCGGGTCGGTAACGGTCCGGCTGGAAGGGGGCTATTGATGGAAAACACAGACAAAAAAGGCAAAAAGCGGTGGCTGCTGCTCGTGCTTCTTCTGCTGCTGTTGCTTCTGCTGCTTGGCGTGCTGTTCTGCCGCAAAAAGCCGCAGGCGACGGACACCGCCCCCGCGCCGGAGTCATCGGTATCGACGCCCGCCGGCGGCGGAACGGTGTCGCTGACCTATTCCGATGCGGCAGGCATCGACTTAACCGCCGGGCAGGTCACGCTGCTGTTTGCCAACCCCGAAAAGTCCGGCTGGGACGCATCGGTTTGCCTGGTTGTCGGGGAGCGTGAGGCGGCACGATCCGACCTGCTGGCCCCCGGCGAGCAGGTCACCCAGCTGGCACTTTTGGAGGGTGCCGAAAAAGACCTGACGGCAGGCAGCTGCAGCGGCACGCTGAAGGTATCGTTCTACCACCCGCAAACCGGCGCCAAGGCTATGCTGGACGCCGAAATTCCCGTAACCGTCACCGTAACGGGCTGACCCCCGCACGGACGACATAGGGCAATGCCCGTACAATTTTTCAGGAAGGATGAAAAACAATGATGAAGAAAAAAACAGCTCTGGTACTTACCCTTGCCATGGTGTTCTCTCTGGCACCGCTGTCTGCCTATGCGGAAACGATCACCACAGGCGGCGGCTCAGCCAGCCACGATGTAACGGCAACCTATAGGGCAGATTCGTCCGGCGGCGCAGGCGGCACGGTGTACAGTGTGGACATCACCTGGGGCGATATGGCGTTTACCTATACGGCGGAAGCCGGTATTTGGGACCCTACCACCCACAAAACCACCGACGCCGAAGGCGGTGTCTGGACGGTCAACAATGACGGCGGCAACACAATTAAAGTGACCAACCACTCCAACACGGGCGTCACGGCAGCGTTCAGCTATGCGGCAGCCTCCGGCTTTGAGGGCATCACCGGCACCTTCGACAACGCATCGCTCAATCTGGAAACCGCCGTCGGCACGACTGTGGAGGCAGCCCCCAAGGCCACGGCCTCACTGTCTCTGAACGGCGCATTGGGCAGCACCACCGCCGACAACACCAAAATCGGCACCATCACCGTGACGCTGAACTGAGCACCGCATTCCTGCGACGGATGTCCCGGACTGCCGCCCCTTGGCCCCCTACACCCTCTTGCCTGTTGCATGTGTAGGGGCGACCATTGGTCGCCCGCCGACTCGGCGCAGCAACGCATTTCCCGGGACAGTTTTCTTGCAAAACAAACGGGCACGGGCGAGCAATGCTCGCCCCTACAATGCACTCTTTCAAAACGCAAAAAGGGATGCCGCATTCGCGGCATCCCTTCTGTATGTCAAAAAACCT
>ERZ773216.1822-NODE-1822-length-23418-cov-5.026452_pt1 | contig 23418 bp, 20 predicted proteins | sample MGYA00511259_ERZ773216 | MGnify/ENA primary metagenome ERZ773216 (study PRJEB29015, sample SAMEA2737764) | human gut metagenome | biome: human gut; feature: human-associated habitat; material: faeces | place: China | collected 2012 ... | reverse complement strand
ATCGAACCTACGCACGCGGCTCCGGAGGCCACTGCTCTATCCACTGAGCTACAGACGCATCTATATCATGATACTATACTTTTTTCGAATTTGCAAGGGGATTTGTTGATTTTTTAGCCTGATTTTGATATGATGTATCTGCTATTTGTATGCAATCAGAATGTGATACAGCAGTGGTAATTTTGAAAAGCTGGAGGATAACATTTTATGAAACATAACTGGAATTTTTTCCAAAATGAAAGTGCAGATGAAGAGAAAAAAGCACTGCTTCCGGTTCTTGTGATTCCGCTTGTAGTCATTGTACTGATGATCGTGATCGTACTTGCGGATTACGGAAAAAAACGGACAGAGGAACCGGCTGCGGTGACGGAAACGGCAGAAACACAGGAGCAGGAACCGGAGACAATGGCAGAAACCGGTGAATCTGCAGAGACAGAAACCGATGCGGAAGCAGAAGCGGAGACAGAAGCTTCAGAAGAAAACGGGGATCCTTACGCAACGGAAAATCTGACGCATGACAGTGTCCCGGAAGTGTTAAGTCTGATGAAAAAATATTTTACTGCGCGGGCCAGCGGGGACGCAGACACCATGAATGAGATTTACGGGGTGTCCGGCCTTTCCTTTACGGAGCTGGAACACGAGAAGACCAGACTGCGCAGCAATTCCAAGTATGTGCAGGAGTTTGAGAATATCACTACCTATGTGCGTGACGGTGTGACAGCGGACAGCTGGTTGGTTTACGCGCTGGCAGATATTAAGTTCCATTCTGTGAAAACGGCAGCGCCCATGATCATGTGGTGCTATGTAGAGAAAGACAGTGAGGGTAATTTTCATATCATCAACGATACGGATCTTTCGGAGAATGTGCTCCAGTTCGTGGAGACCTCCAATCATTCGGAGGAGGTGCGGAAGCTGGCGTCCAGTGTAAATGTGAAGCTGAAGGAAGCCCTGAATTCCGATGAGGATTTAAACAGTGTTTATGGCGTCCTTCGTGATGGTTCGCCGGTTTATGATGACGGTCAGGAGCCGGAGGTTGTGATCGGTGAGGAAGAATCTTCCGGGAGCGGAACAGACAGTGTGGAAGCTGAGGTGAGTGTGGGCGAAGAGAGCAGCGAAACAGAAACCGAGTCTGTGGCAGAGCCCCAGAGCACAGAGGAAACCGGTGCGGCCGGAAACTAAAACAGAAAAGAAAGAAGATAATACCATGGAAACTATGAATGTAAAAGATTTTTATTTTGATCTGCCTCAGGAACTGATCGCGCAGGATCCGCTGGAGGACCGTTCCTCTTCCCGCCTTCTGGTGCTGGATAAAAACACCGGGGAAATGGAGCATCGCCACTTCCGCGATATCACCGAGTATTTAAGACCGGGGGACTGTCTGGTCATCAACAACACCAAGGTTATTCCGGCACGCCTGTTTGGTGTGAAGGAAGACACCCAGGCCAAAATCGAGGTGCTTCTGTTAAAACGCCGGGAAAATGATATCTGGGAGACGCTGGTAAAGCCTGGTAAAAAATGCCGGCCGGGTACAGTGATCGTTTTCGGAGAAGGTCTGTTAAAGGGCACAGTGATCGATGTGGTAGATGAGGGCAACCGTCTGATCCAGTTTTCCTACGAGGGAATTTTTGAGGAGATTCTGGATCAGCTTGGACAGATGCCGCTCCCACCGTACATCACCCATCAGTTAAAGGACAAGAACCGTTATCAGACGGTATACGCAGAGCACGACGGCTCTGCGGCAGCACCAACTGCCGGATTGCATTTTACGAAAGAGCTTCTGTCTCAGATCGAGGAGATGGGGGTAAAGATTGCGCATGTAACGCTGCATGTAGGTCTTGGCACGTTCCGTCCGGTCAAGGTAGAGAATGTGCTGGAGCATCATATGCATTCTGAGTTTTATATGGTAGAGGAATCTGAGGCAAAAAAGATCAACGATACCAAGGCAGCAGGCGGCCGCGTTATCTGTGTGGGTACCACCAGCTGCCGGACCATTGAGTCTGCCACCGGAGAGGACGGAATCTTAAAGGCCGGAAGCGGCTGGACCGAGATTTTTATTTATCCGGGTTATAAATTTAAAATCCTGGACTGCCTGATCACGAACTTTCATCTGCCGGAGTCTACTCTGGTGATGCTGGTTTCTGCGCTGGCAGGACGCGAGCATGTACTGCATGCTTATAAGGAGGCAATTAAGGAACGCTACCGTTTCTTTAGTTTTGGTGATGCGATGTTTATTCACGATTAAAGAACCGGGTAAGAGACAGGCTATCTCCCTGGTGGGGGGATAGCCATTTTCGGCTTATGAAACGGTGAAGAGCGTGCTCCGGATGATGGAACATGCACGAATGGAACGGAAAAGCTGCAGAAAGGAACTAATATGGAAGAGATCCGTTTGAATAAATATTTAAGCGAGCAGGGTGTCTGCTCCCGGCGAGAGGCAGACCGTCTTATTGAGGCCGGAAAAGTGACCATCGATGGCCGCAGAGCGGAGATGGGCGAGAAGGTGACCGGTCAGGAAAGGATCATCTGCGATGGAAAACCGGTGGGAAAGGCGGCAGGCAGCAAAAAGGCAAAGCCGGTGTTGCTGGTAGTGAACAAGCCGAGAGGGATTGTGTGTACCACCTCGGATAAGGACCGTGCGCCTAATGTAGTAGATCTGATCCAGTATCCGGCGAGAGTGTATCCGGTGGGACGTCTGGACAAAGACTCCGAAGGGCTTCTGCTCATGACAAATCAGGGCGAGCTGGCTAATGAGATCATGCATGCAGGAAATTTTCATGAGAAAGAATATCTGGTTACCGTGGATCAGCCCTTCAATGCAGCATTTTTAAAGAAGATGCGTGAAGGTGTGGAACTGAAAGAGCTTGGAGTGACGACAAGACCCTGTAAGGTAGAGGCTGCCGGAGTAAAAACCTTCCGGATCATCCTGACACAGGGCTTAAACCGCCAGATCCGGCGAATGTGCGCAGAGCTGGGCTACCGTGTGGTAACCTTAAAGCGTGTCCGTATCATGAACATCCATCTGGGTAAATTAAATACCGGAGACTTCCGCCGCGCAACACCCAAGGAACTGGAAGAACTGGAGTGGCAGTTAGAGCAGGCACGTCTGGAGCGGGAAGAGGCGGAGCTTTTGGCTGGACAGGACGAGTAAAACAAAACAGGCGGGTGACGAATATGGATCAGAAACAGAATGATAACAGGATTTTGCGCATGAAGGAGCTGCACCGGCAGCTTCTGGCAGCATCACGGGCTTATTATCAGGAGAGTCGTGAGATCATGAGCAACTTTGAATATGACAGACTCTATGACGAACTGCTGGAGCTGGAAAAAGAAACCGGCACTGTTTTAGCCGGAAGCCCGACCCAGAAAGTGGGGTATGAGGTGTTAAGTGAGCTTCCAAAGGAAGCCCATGAGGCGCCGATGCTCTCGCTGGATAAGACGAAGGAAGTACCGGTATTGCAGGAGTGGCTGGGAAGTCAGAAGGGCCTGCTCTCCTGGAAACTGGACGGCCTGACCATTGTACTCACTTATGAGGGTGGAGAGCTGGTCAAGGCTGTTACCCGCGGCAACGGTGAGATTGGTGAGGTGATTACCAACAATGCCAGGGTGTTTTCCAATGTGCCGCTTCGTATCCCCTATCAGGGACAGCTGATCCTGCGGGGAGAGGCGATCATCAAATATTCGGACTTTGCCCGCATCAATGAAGAAATCGAGGATGTGGACGCAAAATATAAAAACCCGAGAAATTTATGCAGCGGATCGGTGCGCCAGTTAAACAATGAGATCACCGCAAAGCGCAGCGTAAATTTTGAAGCGTTTATGCTGGTGCGTGCCGTGAACCCGGAGGTGGATTTCCACAATTCCAGAAAAGAGCAGTTTGAGTGGTTAAAGACCCAGGGCTTTGATGTGGTAGAGTACAGGAAAGTTACTGCAGCGACCCTGCCGGATGCAGTAGCAGAGTTTGCGGAAGCCATCCAGAGTTACGATATTCCGTCAGACGGCCTGGTGCTTCTGATGGACGATATTGCCTACGGTGATGCCCTTGGACGCACGGCAAAATTTCCACGAAATTCCATTGCCTTCAAGTGGGCAGATGAAATCCGGGAGACCACGCTTCGGAAAATCGAGTGGAGCGCATCAAGAACCGGGCTTATCAATCCGGTGGCAATTTTTGATCCGGTGGAGCTGGAGGGAACCACGGTGAGCCGTGCCAGCGTCCACAACATCAGCATCATGGAGGCCATGAAGCTGGGCGAGGGAGATACCATTACGGTCTATAAGGCGAACATGATCATCCCGCAGATTGCGGAAAACCTGACCTGCAGCGGCAATATCGTGATTCCGGAATTCTGTCCGGTCTGCGGTGGTAAGACCCAGATCCGGCAGATGAATGACGTGAAGTCTCTGTACTGTACAAACCCGGACTGCCAGGCAAAGAAAATCAAAAGCTTTTCTCTGTTAGTCAGCCGGGATGCTTTAAACATCGACGGACTTTCGGAGGCAACGCTGGAAAAGTTTATTGCAGCCGGTTTCATTCACAGCTATGCGGATATGTTTCATCTGGACCGTCATAAGGAAGCGATTATTTCCATGGATGGTTTTGGAGAAAAATCGTATGAAAATCTGATGGCAGCGGTTAAAAAAGCCTCCCACACCAACCTGGTGCGCGTGGTATATGGCATTGGCGTGGCGGGGATTGGCCTGGCAAATGCCAAGATGCTGTGCCGCTCTTTTGACTACGATTTTGAAAAGATGCGTCACGCTACGGCAGAAGAGCTGACTGCGGTGGATGGCATTGGTGCTGTTCTGGCCGATGCCTGGATCGCATATTTTGCTTCGGTGAAGAATCGGGAGGCTGTGGACGGACTGTTGGCAGAGCTTACCATTCAGAATGAGTCAGAGAATACCGAAGCAGCCATTTTTGCCGGTATGACCTTTGTCATCACCGGTTCGGTCGAGCATTTTGCCAACCGTAAGGAGCTGCAGGCGGCCATAGAGGCCCGGGGCGGCAAGGCTACCGGTTCAGTCACTGCAAAGACCACATATCTGATCAACAACGATTTGACATCCAATTCGTCAAAGAATAAAAAAGCGAAAGAACTGGGAATCCCGATTATCTCTGAGCAGGATTTCCTGAACATGATGGGAGAAGAAAACAATGCCGATTAAAGTACAAAATGATCTGCCGGCCAGAGCCATTCTGGAGTCGGAGAATATCTTTGTGATGGATGAAAACCGTGCGATGAGCCAGGATATCCGTCCGCTGCAGATTTTGATCTTAAATCTGATGCCGATCAAGGAAGATACGGAGACCCAGCTTCTGCGTGCACTTTCTAATACACCGCTGCAGGTGGACTGTACGTTTCTGATGCTGTCGACCCACGTATCCAAGAATACCTCAGCCAGTCATTTAAATAAGTTTTATGTTACCTTTGATGAAATCCGCCGCCGGAAATTCGATGGCATGATCATCACCGGAGCGCCGGTGGAGAACATGGAATTCGAGGAGGTGAACTACTGGGATGAGCTGACAACCATCATGGAGTGGAGCAAGACCCATGTGCATTCGACTCTGCATATCTGCTGGGGAGCACAGGCGGGCCTGTATTATCATTACGGAATTCCGAAATATAAGCGGGAGAAAAAGCTGGCCGGAATTTACCGCCATAAGATCTTAAACCGCAAGATTCCGCTGGTGCGCAGCATGGATGATTATGTGATGGCACCACATTCCCGTTATACAGAGGTGCGCCGTAAAGATATTGAGAAGCATCCGGAGCTGATCATTGCGGCAGAATCTCAGGAGGCAGGTATCTTTCTGGTGCTCAATGACACCGGAAGCCAGATCTTTGTGCAGGGACATCCGGAGTATGACCGCATGACCTTAAACAACGAGTACCATCGTGATCTGAATAAGGGGCTTCATCCGGAGCTTCCGTGCAATTACTATGAAGACAATGATCCATTCAACATTCCGGTTCTGTCCTGGAGAAACACCTCCAATACGCTGTACGCGAACTGGCTGAACTTCTATGTATACCAGACCACAGATTACATTCTGACGGTGGATGAGGAGTAAAAATATGGATCAGACAACAGAAAACAGATTTCCGCGCGTGATCCTTGCATCGGCTTCTCCGCGCCGTCTGGATCTTTTGCGCCAGGTGGGCATTGAGCCGGAGATAGAGCCGAGCCATGTGGAGGAAGTCATCACCAGCACAGTACCGGATCAGGTGGTGATGGAGCTTTCCAGACAGAAAGCGGAGGATATCGCAGCCCTGCATACAGGGGAAGATGCTATTGTGATCGGCGCAGATACTGTGGTGGCTTACGATGGAAAAATTCTTGGAAAGCCAAAGGATGAGGCAGATGCGGTCCGCATGATCCGTTCCTTTCAGGGAAAAGTACATCAGGTATATACAGGGGTTACCCTGGTGTTTTGTGGAAAAGCAGCAGAAAACGCGGCTGAACAGTGGAAAACCATCACCTTCGCAGAAAAAACCGAGGTGTTTGTCTGCTCCATGACAGAGCAGCAGATTGAGGACTATGTCAAGACCGGAGAGCCCATGGATAAGGCCGGGGCTTATGGAATTCAGGGCCGGTTTGCGGTCTGGGTAAAAGGAATTTCCGGAGATTATAACAATGTGGTTGGCCTTCCGTTAGGCCGTGTATGCCGGGAACTTCTTGGAATTTCTCGACAGGAGAATGTATGATCAAGAAAAAAGACTTTCTGAAAGAATATAATATTGAAAAAGAAACACTGAAAAAAACAGGAATGAAATGGGAAGAACTGAATTCCATCTACGACAGCTACTGCCGTCTGGAGCCTCAGCTCAAGAAAATTGGTAAGGATTTTGTCAATGACTATCTGTATGATATTGAGAAAGCAGGCATCCATTCTTATCGTTACCGGACCAAGAAAGCAGGGCATCTGCTGGAGAAGATCATCCGAAAAAAGAGCGAACAGCCGGATCAGTACAAGTATATCAACCGGAAGAATTACTATAAATACATGACAGATCTGATAGGAATCCGGGTGTTTTTCCTTTACCGTGAGGATTGGATCTATTTTCACAATTACATTACGTCTGTGTTTGAAAATGATCCGGCAAACTATATCGAAGACCGTATCCTGGATTTTGATGATGATCCGGAGCACTATTACATTGCGGAGCGGCCAAAGGTGTACCGTCGTACCGGTGATACCCGTATCTACGATAAAAAACTCATCGACATCAAATCGGATGGTATTTACCGATCTCTTCACTATATCATCAAATATAAGGGCTATTACGTGGAAATCCAGGGAAGAACTTTGTTTGAAGAAGGCTGGAGCGAGATCGATCACGATATTGTGTATCCGTACTACCAGGATGACGAAATGCTTTCCGACTTTTCTACGCTCTTAAACCGACTGGCCGGCATGGCCGATGAGATGAGCTCCTATTTCCGCCGTATTAAGCAACAGCGGCAGGAGCAGCTGGAAAAGGAGCAGGCGGAGAAGGAAGCGCAGAAGCGGATGGAAAAAGAAGAACAGAAAAAGATGGAATTTACCAGCTGAGCTTCAGGTGAAGATAAGTTTGAGTGAATATAGGACAAATCGGCAGGCCTGTTGTAAAATTGTCCCCTCTATGTGGAATGCTCTGGGGGCAATTTTGCGACAGGCCTTTTTCTTTTTATTTCCTCAGAATGTGCGCATACAGAAGCAGTACACCGTAACAGGATGACAAGAGCAGGATCTGCCCGGAGGTTTTGAGAAACAGCGGCATGGTGCCGGAGGGTGTGGGCAGGAATCCGGCTATAAAATAGTGGATGCCGGTGGCGAGAAATAAAAAGAAAGCAGGTTTTGCGATCATATCACGGGCATTCCAGGTGAAAGGGATCCGCCGCTTTAAGGACCACAGATGTGCCAGAGCCAGGAATATCTCGCTGATCAGCATGCCGCAGAGATAACCGTAGATTCCGAAAAGCGGGATACCTGCTACAACAAAGACAAGCCGCAGGAGCATGGCGGCAACACTTTGCAGAAAGGTGGTGCGGGTGCAGCCCAGGCCGTTTAAGATGCTGCCCATGGTGGCGGCCAGATAGAGAAAGGGACAGAGCCATGCCAGAATCTGCATACAGTGTCCGGCCTGTTCTTCTTTGAATACGCTGATACCTAGTGGACATCCGAACAGTACAAAGATGCCGATGCAGAGGATCCCCATGTAGAGACTGTAGCGCAGCGCCATGGAAACACTTCCGGAAATACTTTCTGTGCGGCCTTCAGCCTGATCCTTTGCCACGCTGGGGAGCAGAAGGACGGCAATGGAGTTGGTGATGGCAGAGGGAAACAGGATGAAGGGCAGGGCCATGCCGGTGAGGATGCCGTAAACGGAAAATGACTCAGCATCGCTTAAGCCTGACATCTGCAGGCGGTTGGGGATCCAGACAGCCTCGGTGCCAGCCAGGAGATTTAAAATCAGGCGGTTTCCCATGAGGGGGAGCGCCAGGGTCATGAGGGGCATGAGACAGGAACTCTCTTCTGCCCGCTCCATGTTTCGGCCCTGGGGCGGAAACAGCCCCAGGCACAGCAGGTTAAAGGATGCCGCTCCGATCTCTCCGATCAGATGACCGTAAACAGCCAGCCGTACGGTGATCTCTGTGCCCTCTGCCGCCCATTTCCCGGCGATCAGGAAAACCAGGCTCATGCGGACGACCTGCTCGGCCACCTGGGAAAATGCGGGAACCCGGGATCTTTGGGCACCGTAGCAGTAGCCGTTGGCACAGGCGTGAAACGAAGCAAAGGGCAGGGAAAGCCCCATGACCGGAAGATACGGCGCACAACGCGGTTCTATGAGAATATGGGAGGCAATCCAGGCCGGATACTGGCAGATCAGAAAGGCGAGAATGCCAGAGAGCACCATGGAGATAGTAAGGCCGGTGCGAAAGACTTTTCGCCCCTGGCTTTCATGGGCAGCTATGTACTGGGAAAGGGCAGTCTGGATGGAGCCGCCGCAGAGGGCAAAGCAGATGCCGTAGACTGGATGTACCATATTGTAGATGCCGAGCCCCTCGGCTCCGATGGTACGGGAAAGAAAAATACGGTAGAAAAAGCCCAGGAGGCGGCAGAGAAAGCCGGCAGCGGTGAGCAGCAGCGTGCCGGTGAGAAAGGCGCGTTTTTTTTCGGAAAGATCGGAACAGAACAACATAAAAGCAGCCCCCGGCCGGAAATCTTATTACAGGATATGAGATTCCGGCCGGAATCAGAACTGGCTTAGATTTAGTTTTTCACATAACGTTCAACCAGAAGTCCGCTGTGGTATGCCATAAGAAGCTGCTCGAGATCCGCAATCTTCTCCCGGAGCACAGCACCGGTGTCGGTGTCACCTACCAGCTTTCTGCGGTCGGCATGGCGGACGATGACACTGTCGGAGTGGATATCAATCTCACGCTCAATTGCTGCTTCGGTGGATTCGAACGGCTCCAGGGCCGAAAGGATCAGACCGTAGGAGTTATAGGTCAGCGTGTATCCGGCAATACCGGTCTCTTTCTGGTAGGCCTTGGAAAAGCCGCCGTCGATGACCAGAATTTTGCCGCCGCATTTGACAGGACTCTCGCCATTTTTGGAACGGACCGGAACATGACCGTTGATGATGTGGCTTCCGGTTTCCGGAAGACCGAACTCCGTAAGGATATGGTTGACTACGGATTCGTCTTCCAGATAGCGGTAGTATGGATTCTTTTTTTCTGTGTGTGTTTCTTTTTCAGCCAGGAAGTAGCGCTCGAACGTAGCCATTTTGTCCTTGCCAAAAAGCGGTGAGTCTTTATTCAGCCAGATGTACCACATGATATCCCGGCCAAGGCGTTTTTCGCGATCGGAAACGCCCATGAAAGCTTTGCGGATGTAGCTTTCCAGAATATCATAGAGCGCCCTGCCGTGGAAGCAGGAACCATTGATCTCGATTTCCTGGAAGCTTCCGTCTGCGTTTAACGGAATGCAGCCATGGTAGAGAAGATTTCCGTTGTAAATCTTATACAGACTTCCCTTGGCCAGCAGGAATCTGACATGCTGCTGAAGCTTTTCACAGTTCAGAAAGGCCTTACTTAAGCGGTCCATAATATCAGCCTCGATCGGGGTGTAGGCATAAGGATCTTTTGGGTCGATAGTGGGGAAGTTGTTGTCTAACAGGGTGTAGGTATGCGGCACCAGAGTGCCGTTCTCGTCCGGCATATCCATGGTGATCGTACCATGCTCGTAATCGATGCGATGCAGGAGATTGCGCTGCTCCATGTGGTATTCCGGATGCTCCTTGATGAGCTGGCCTTCAGCCTTAAACTGGATGATGGAGATTGCCTTGTGCATCTTTAAGTTGACCTCAACCTCGTACTGGTTCAGTTCATTGGAACCCTTTAACTTAAAGCAGGTGCAGGGATCATCTTTGTAGGTATTTAAGGCGAAGGTGGCAAGCGGCAGCAGATTGATGCCGTACCCATCCTCTAAGATATCCAGGTTGCCGTAGCGGGCGCAGATACGGATGACGTTGGCAATGCAGCCAGGCTGGCCTGCGGCAGCACCCATCCACAGAACATCGTGGTTTCCCCACTGGATATCTACGGAGTGATAGTCCATCAGCTTGTCCATGATCTTGTGAGGACCAGGGCCTCGGTCGAAGATGTCGCCTACAATATGTAAGTGGTCGATGACGAGACGCTGGATCAGCTGGCTCATGGCGATGATGCATTCCCGGCCGCGGCCAACGTGGATGATCGTGTTGACGATGGCGTTGTAATAGGAAGCTTTATCGACGCTGTCGTCTTTTTCGGTGATCAGCTCTTCCAGAACGTAGGCAAAATCCGGCGGCATGGCTTTGCGGACCTTGGAGCGGGTGTATTTACTGGCCGCGCGCTTACAGATCTCAATGAGACGGTAGAGGGTGATGCGGAACCACTCATCCTTGTCCTCGGTTACCTTTAAGATCTGGTCCATTTTTTCTCTCGGATAATAGATCAGTGTGGCAAGGGTGCGCTTGTCCTGGTGGGACAGGGTATTTCCGAATACTTCGTTGACTTTGCGCCGCACAGATCCGGAACCGTTCTTGAGTACATGGGCGAATGCTTCATCTTCCCCGTGAATGTCGGTAAGAAAGTGTTCTGTTCCCTTTGGGAGGTTTAAGATCGCCTCCATGTTGATGACTTCGGTAGAGGCGGATGCGATGGTTGGATACAGGTCAGCAAGCCGCTCTAAATAACGGATTTCCGGGTAGTTCATATAAACCCTCCTTGTGAAAAATCATAATATAGATTAGTATGATTATACCACAGATACGCTCTAAAACAGGATTTCTGGTTGTACTTTTTCGGGAAATCGATAAAAATTTTCATAAATTTGTTAATTCCTATTGAAATACTATGAAATGAAGATTATAATAAGGCTTGTCATGAAGAAAGGCTGGCTGGCTGCGTGCGCGGACGGCCGGATATCATCATCGTAATTTTTCCAGAAAGGTGGATCTATATATGAAGAAAACAATCTATTTGGATAATGCGGCAACAACCAAGACCAGACCGGAAGTGGTTGAGGCTATGCTTCCATATTTTACGGAGTTTTATGGCAACCCGTCCTCTATCTACAGCTTCTCTGATGAGCCGAAGAAGGCAGTTGCGGCAGGCCGTGAGGCTATTGCAAAGTCCATCGGCGCAAAGACAAACGAGCTGTATTTCACCGGCGGCGGCAGCGAGTCTGACAACTGGGCATTAAAGGCAACCGCAGAGGCTTACAAGAGCAAGGGAAACCATATCATTACCAGCAAGATCGAGCACCATGCCATTCTGCATACCTGTGAGTGGCTGGAGAACCATGGCTTCGAGGTTTCTTATATCGATGTAGACGAGAACGGCGTTCTGAAATTAGATGAGCTGAAGAAGGCTATCCGCCCGACTACCATTCTCATTTCCGTGATGTTTGCAAACAACGAGATCGGAACCATCCAGCCGATCAAAGAGATTGGCGAGATCGCAAAGGAGCATGGCATTCTGTTTCACACCGATGCCGTACAGGCATATGGACATGTACCGATCAACGTCGATGACTTACACATCGACATGATGAGTGCCAGCGGCCACAAGATCAACGGACCGAAGGGGATTGGCTTCCTTTACATCCGCACCGGTGTGAAGATCCGTTCCTTCATCCATGGCGGTGCACAGGAGCGCAAACGCCGTGCAGGTACCGAGAATGTTCCGGGTATCGTAGGTTTTGGCAAGGCAGCGGAGATTGCTGCTGCAAACATGGAAGAGCGCATCAAATATGAGAGCGAGCTGCGAGACTATCTGATGGATCGCGTTATCGCTGAGATCCCATACGCACGCATCAACGGCAGCCGCGAGAACCGTCTTCCGAACAACGCAAACTTCTCCTTCCAGTTTATCGAGGGTGAGTCCATGCTGATTATGCTTGACGATAAGGGAATCTGCGGATCCAGCGGTTCTGCATGTACTTCCGGTTCTCTGGATCCGTCCCATGTACTGTTGGCCATCGGACTTCCTCATGAGATCGCGCATGGTTCCCTGCGCTTAACCTTAAGTGAAGAGACCACCAAGGAGGACATTGACTACACCGTAGACAACTTAAAAGCAATCGTGGCAAGACTGCGCAGCATGTCCCCGTTGTATGAGGATTTTATCAAGCATCAGGCAAAGTAATTGGTTTTCATAAGAAAAGGAGATAAACACTATGTATTCAGATAAAGTTATGGATCATTTCCAGCATCCGAGAAATGTCGGTGAGATTGAGAATGCCAGTGGTGTCGGCACGGTCGGCAACGCAAAATGCGGCGATATCATGAGAATCTACCTTGACATCGACGACAACGGTATCATCCGGGACTGTAAGTTCAAAACCTTCGGCTGCGGCGCAGCAGTTGCAACGAGCAGCATGGCTACCGAGATGGTTAAGGGCAAAACCATTCAGGAAGCCCTGGAAGTAACCAACAAAGCCGTTATGGAGGCCCTGGACGGACTTCCGCCGGTGAAGGTGCATTGTTCCTTACTGGCAGAGGAAGCCATTCATGCAGCTCTGTGGGATTACGCTGAGAAGAACGGCATCAAGATCGAAGGTCTGGAGAAGCCGAAGTCTGACATCAGCGAAGAGGAAGAGGAAGAAGAGTATTGATTCAGGCAGAAAATAAAAAGAAGGTAGTAGTTGGAATGTCAGGCGGCGTCGATTCATCGGTTGCCGCCTGGCTTTTAAAGAAACAGGGGTATGACGTTATTGGCGTCACCATGCAGATCTGGCAGGATGAAGAGGAGACCGCGCAGCAGGAAAACGGAGGCTGTTGTGGTCTTTCTGCCGTTGATGACGCAAGACGTGTTGCATGGCAGCTGGAGATCCCCTATTATGTCATGAACTTTAAAAAGGAGTTCAGGGACAATGTCATGGACTATTTTGTGGGCGAGTATTTATGCGGGCGGACTCCGAATCCCTGTATTGCCTGCAACCGCTATGTAAAGTGGGAGTCCCTGTTAAAGCGAAGCCTCGACATTGGGGCAGATTATATTGCTACCGGTCATTATGCGCGGGTAGAGCAGCTGCCAAACGGCAGATATTCCTTAAAGAAATCTGCTACTGCGGCAAAGGATCAGACCTATGCGCTGTACAATCTGACCCAGGAGCAGCTTTCCCATACGCTTATGCCGGTGGGCGAGTACACGAAAGACCAGATCCGTCAGATCGCGGAGGATATCGGCCTGCAGGTGGCCCACAAGGCAGACAGCCAGGAAATCTGTTTTATTCCAGACAATGACTATGCCGGATTTATTGAGCGTGAGGCAGAAAATGTGCCGGGACCTGGCAATTTTGTGACGGCAGACGGCACGGTCATCGGCCGTCATGAGGGTATCACCCATTATACCATTGGTCAGAGAAAGGGTTTAAACCTTGCCATGGGGCATCCGGTATTCGTGACGGAGATCCGGCCGGAAACCAACGAGGTTGTTATTGGTGAGGCAGGCGATGTGTTCACGGATTCCCTGGTCTGCAACAAGTTAAACTGGATGGCCGTTGACGGCCTGCACGGAAAGCCCATGGAGGTAAATGCCAAGATCCGCTACAGCCACAAGGGGGCGCCCTGCGTCATTGAAGAAATTGGTGAAGATCTGGTGCAGTGCCGGTTCTCAGAGCCGGTCCGGGCGGTAACCCCGGGACAGGCTGTGGTATTTTACGATGGAGACTATGTTGTAGGGGGAGGAACCATCATCCGATGAAAAAAAGAAGTGTATTACTTGGGGCGGCAGCGGCGGTTATGCTTATGACAGCCGGGTGTCAGTCAAAATATGAGAAAGTAGACGTGTCGGGAACCGCAGCAGAAACTGTGGCCCAGGTCAGAACAGACGCAGCAGCTCAGGCAGGGACAGATGCGACCGGTCAGGACGCACCGGACCAGACAGCCGGAATCAGTGAGAAAAAGGCAGAACGGACAACAGAGTCAGCACCGACTATGGAAACGCGGGATGAGATCGTGTATGTGAAAGCAACGACCTTAAACCTGCGGGTTTCTCCGGCACCGGGCACAGAGGTGATCGCAGCTCCTGCAAACGGAACTGCGCTGAAACGCACCGGTGACAACGGAACCTGGAGCCGGGTGGAATACGAGGGAAAGACCTGCTATGCGGCGTCTGGCTATCTTACAACAGAAAAGCCGGCAGAAACGGCTGCAGCCTCCGGCCAGAATGCAGAGGCAGGCAGTTCAGCATCTGCTTCCCAGAGTGCAGGTGAGGTGGGCCTGAATATGGACTGGAAGTACGCTTCCATGTCGAAGATCAACAGCGGAAAGGCGGTTTTGTACCGTTCTGAGTCATCAGCACGTAAAAATAAAGTAGTCTGCGTCAATGCCGGTCACGGAACCAAGGGCGGCAGCAGTGTGAAGACCCAGTGCCACCCGGACGGAACTCCGAAGGTGACCAGCGGAACCACCAGCGCCGGTGCCACCACAGCGGTAGCAGTATCCGGCGGCATGACCTTTGCGGACGGAACCCCGGAGGCGAAGGTAACCCTGTCTATGGCCAGGGTATTAAAGGATAAGCTTCTGGCCCGCGGTTATGATGTACTGATGATCCGCGAGAGTGATGATGTCCAGCTGGACAACGTGGCCCGTACTGTGCTGGCAAATAACCTGGCAGACTGCCACATTGCCCTGCACTGGGATTCCACGAAAAGCAACAAGGGCGCCTTTTATATGAGTGTTCCCAATGTGGCATCCTACCGCGCCATGGAGCCGGTGGCTTCCCACTGGCAGCAGCATAATGCCCTGGGTGAGAGCCTTGTGGCAGGTCTGAAGAATGCAGGCGTGAAGATTTTCTCCGGCGGCAGCATGGAGATGGATCTGACCCAGACTTCCTACTCCACAATTCCTTCGATTGATATCGAGCTGGGAGACGGCGCTTCCGACCATTCCGCGTCAACCCTGGATCAGCTGGGAACCGGCCTGGCAGACGGAGTGGATGCTTATTTTGGAAAGTAAGAATTCCTTTAAAAATAGAGACAGAGATATTTACAACCGGCCATTTTTCGTGTATAATACATGAGTTACTGCGTTACAGTGTTACAGTACAGGTGACAAATGGAGATATACCCAAGTGGCTGAAGGGTCCGCACTCGAAATGCGGTAGGTCGGGCAACCGGCGCGAGAGTTCAAATCTCTCTATCTCCGTAAAGCAACCGGAATTCCCCGGATCTCCGGGGGTTCCGGTTTTTTGTTTCATCATAGTTCCACAAGAGAGGAGAAATATTATGAGAAAGAAATTTTTAACGGCTCTGGTATCTGCCAGTGTTGCAGCCCTGGCTTTAAGCGGCTGCGGAGGCAAGACTTCTGAGAGTACCGCAGCAGCAGATCAGAACAGCGCTGCAGCAGAAAGCAGTTCTGAGAGCGCAGGCGGGGAGGGCGCAAAGAAGGTGCTGCGTTTTGGCCAGGCAAACGCAGGAGATGGTCTGGATATGCAGACCTCTACCAGTTCAAGAGCGGCATCCATCGCAGATGAGGTAACGGAGAGCCTGCTTCGTTTTGACGATGATAACAACGAGGAGCCGGTGCTGATCACCGATTTTCCAACAGTTTCTGACGATGGGCTGACCTACAGCTTTGAGTTAAAGCAGGGCGTACACTTCACCAACGGCACCGAGCTGACCAGTAAGGATGTCAAATTCACCTTTGAGCGTATGTTTACTCCGGCTACCGCAGCAAAGAGCACTGCTTACTTCAACATGATCAAAGGCGCACAGGATATGCTGGCAGGAAGTGCTACCGAGCTTGCCGGCTTTGAGATCGTGGATGATTATCACTTCAACATCACGCTCGAGTATCCATTTGCACCGTTTGTAAAGAACATTGGTACTTCCTACGCAGATATCTTCCCGGAGGACGCATGTACCGCAGCCGGTGAGAACTGGGGCCTTGGCACCGATCTGATCGGTACCGGTCCGTACAAGATTGCAGAAAACGATGATACCACCCAGGTTGTTCTTGTAAAGAATGAGGATTACCACGGCGGTGAGGTAAACTTAGACGAGCTGGATATCATCTTCTACGATGATGACCAGACCAAGCTGATCGCATACGAGAATGGTGATATTGACCTGGCAGACTTAAATGCAAGCCTGTTAAGCCAGTACGAGACAAACTATGCAGATGAGATCACCGCTTACCATCCGCTTGGTACCTCCTTTATCTCCATGAACTTAAAGGATCAGTACTTAAGTGATGTGAACGTAAGAAAGGCTATCTCTCTGGCCATCAACCGTGAGGAGCTGGTCAGCGCAGTGTTAAACGGAGCAGGTATTCCGGCTACCTCTTACTTAAATAACGGCATTCCTGGACATGACGATTCTCTCTCCGTATACGAGTATGATCCGGAGCAGGCAAAGGCACTCCTGGCAGAGGCCGGTTACGCAGACGGCTTCACGATCAACGCAGAGGTCCGTCAGGCTGACCAGGCTGTATTTTCCGCCATTCAGGGTTATCTGGCTGAGGTTGGCATCAACATGGAGCTGACTGTGGTCGATAACGCAACCTACAACTCTGACAGAACCGCAGGAAAGATCCCGATGACCGGCACTACCTGGAATGCGCTGTATCCGGATGGAGATTTCCAGATGTACAACTACTTCTATTCCAACAGATCTGACGCACAGGGTGTATTCTACAAGAACGAAGATTTTGACAAGCTCCTGGATGAGGCAAGAAAGTCTACCGACGAGACTGCTCGTGCAGATATGTACAAAGAGGCAGATAAGATCCTGTCCCAGGAAGATTACGCATGCATCCCGCTGTATTATCCGCAGTCCCAGTTCATCGCAAAACCGTATGTGAAGAACTACAAGGTGGGCAACCTGATCTATCATTTCTGGAATGTGGATGTAGATACCGCAGCACAGAATCAGTAAGTGAAATCAAAAAGCGCTCCGGCGCGTGGGAGTCCGGCATGCCGGACTCCCTTTTCTATTTCAATAACTTAAAAACAAAGGAGGAGATCGCTTGATCCGATATATCATAAAGCGGGCGGCCCTGGCTGTCGGCATTATTTTTTCCATCTCCCTGATCACATTTTTTATCCTGAATGTGATCCCGGGTGACCCGGTAGCGGCAATGCTGGGTGAGTTTGCGGATGCAGACAAGATCGCCCAGGTGAAGGCACAGATGGGACTCGACACCCCGCTTCCGGTCCAGTATTTCAACTGGCTGAAAGATCTTCTGCACGGAGACATGGGAACCAGTTATTTTCAGAAAAAACCGGTTATTACCCTGATCCTGCAGGCATTCCATTACACGGTCATCATGGCTACCGCAGCGTACATCGTGGCGCTGATCGTGGGGCTGACTACCGGCATTCTGGCGGCTGTTTATCATGACCGTCCGCTGGATAGGATTCTCATGAGTCTTTCCGCCCTGGGAATTTCTGCCCCATCGTTCTGGGTAGCAATCATTCTTCAGATTTATGTAGGACTGCGTTTTGACATTTTTCCGGTATCCGGCGTAAAGAGTCCGATCGGCTATGTGCTTCCGTCTGCGGCCCTGGGTGTGCGCTATGCGGCATCTATTGCCCGCATTACCCGTGCCAGCATGCTGGAGGTGACCGGTCAGGATTTTGTCAAGACTGCTTACGCAAAGGGACTGTATTCCTGGCGCATCATCCTGATCCATATTTTCCAGAATGCTCTGGTACCGATCATCACCGTGATCGGTACGGATATCGGCGCACTCCTGACCGGTTCCATGATCACCGAGAACGTGTTCAACATTCCTGGAATTGGTAAGCTTTTGATCGATGCCATCCACCGCAGGGATATTCCGCTGGTGCAGGGCGGCGTGATCTATGTGGCGGCAATCTGTGTCCTGATCTACTTTATCGTGGATATTTTGTACGCGGTCATCAACCCGAACATCCGCCTGACGAAAGGAGAATAGCTGATGAGAAAAAAGAATTATTATTCCGAGAGCTTAAAGCTGTTCTGGAAAAACAAGCTGGCGGTACTGTCTCTCCTGATCCTGGTGATCCTGACCGTATCCGCGATCCTGGCACCGGCTCTCACTCCATATGACCCGAATAAGCAGGTACTGGCAGACAAGCTGCTGTTTCCAAGCGCTGAGCATCTGTTTGGTACCGATGAATTTGGCCGTGATATTCTGACACGCTGTCTCTACGGCTGCCGGGTATCCTTAAGCGTCGGCCTGGTCTCCCAGCTGATCGCCTCTGTGATCGGCTATTTTATGGGTGTGTGCGCCGGTTATTTCGGGAAGAAGGTAGACGATGTGATTTCTTTTCTGATCCAGGTGTTTTCCAGCTTCCCGGCGCTGCTGTTTGCCATGGCCCTCATGTATGCACTGGGATCCGGCCTTATGAATCTGTATCTGACTCTGGGATTTTTATCCTGGGCCAATACGGCCCGGCTGATCCGCGGCACAGTCCTGCAGCTCAAGGAGCAGGAATATATTCAGGCTTGCCGAATTGACGGCGGAAGCAGCCTGCGCATTATTTTAAAGCACTTATTCCCGAACTGTATCCCAATGCTGATCGTGTCCTGTACTCTGGGCATCCCGTCCGCGATCCTGACTGAGGCCAGCTTAAGCTATCTGGGACTTGGCGTGCCGAGCCCGACCGCAAGCTGGGGCTCCATGATCTCCGGCGCCCAGACCTTCATCCGTACCAACACCTACTACAGCCTGTTTCCGGGACTCTGCATCATTCTCACCGTGATCGCCTTCAATACCCTGGGCGATGGCCTGCGGGATGTGCTGGATCCGAAACTCCGCAAATAGAAAGGAAGACGACATGGAAAACGAAAACATTCTTATAATGAAAGATCTGGATGTGCGGCTGTTTACCGACCGCGGCGAGCTTCCGGTCATCGACCGTTTAAGTCTTACACTGAAAGCGGGGGAAACCCTTGGCATCGTGGGTGAGAGTGGCTGCGGAAAGAGTATGCTGGCTTCTGCCATCATGGGACTGGTGGCTCATCCGGGAAAGGTGACCGGAGGCAGTATTCAGTTTGAGGGACAGGAACTGGTGGGCATGAAAAAAAAGGATCTGCGCAGAATCCGGGGAACCGGTATCTCCATGATCTTCCAGGAGCCGATGACCAGCTTAAACCCGCTGATGACCTGCGGACGCCAGATTGTGGAGACCATTACCTCCCATGAGAAAATGAATAAGGCAGAGGCAAAGGAGCGTGCTCTTGCCATGATCCGTTCCGTTGGCATTGCCCGCCCGGAAAAGGTGTTTTCCGAGGTTCCGGCTCAGCTTTCCGGCGGTATGCGCCAGCGCATCATGATTGCCATGGCGCTGATCTGCAGACCGAGGCTGCTAATCTGTGACGAGCCGACCACGGCGCTGGATGTGACGGTGCAGGCCCAGATCCTGGGACTGATCCGCCGTCTGCAGAAGGAGACCGGCACATCGGTTATCTTCATCAGTCATGATATGGGCGTCATCTCCCAGATGGCAGACCGCGTTGCAGTCATGTATGCGGGCCAGCTGGTAGAGTACGCCGAAGGGAAAAAAATCTTTACGGAGCCGGAACACCCCTATACCCAGGGACTGCAGGCAGCCATCCCGCGTCTTGATGAAGAAAAAGACACCCTGCTCAGCATTCCGGGCAATGTACCGATGCTTTATGATCTGCCAAAGGGCTGTATCTTTTCCCCGCGCTGTGCCCACGCAACTGAGCAGTGCAGAAATGAACGCCCGGAGCTCGTGGAAAACAGCGGTCATCTGGTGCGGTGCTTTTTGTATGAGGACAATAAAAAACACACTGAGAGTCAAAGCAAGGGAGGAGCGCAGGCATGAGTGAGACGATCCTTCAGGTAAAGAATTTAAAGAAATATTATATGGTGGGAAGAACGGGACTGTTCGGGGAAAAGGAATATGTAAAATCCGTGGACGGCGTCAGCTTTACCCTGCACCGCGGTGAGACGCTGGCCATTGTAGGCGAGAGCGGCTGCGGAAAATCCACCACCGTGAAATCCCTGATCCGCGTGACGGAGCCGACTTCCGGTGAGGTCATCTTAAAGGGACAGGATTTCCTGAAATTGAAGGGCGAGGAGCTGAAAAAAGCCCGCAGAAATATCAAGATGATCTTTCAGGATCCCTACAGCTCCTTAAATCCGCGTATGACAGTGCGGGATATCATCGGGGAACCGGTGGATATCGAGCACTGCTATAAGACAGAGGAAGAGCGGGAAAAACTGATCCTGGACACCATGGAGCTGGTCGGCCTGAACCGGGACTTTGCGGACCGCTATCCGCATGAGTTTTCCGGCGGACAGCGCCAGCGGATCGGCATTGCCCGGGCCATCATCTTAAAGCCGGAGATCATCATCTGCGATGAGCCGGTGTCTGCGCTGGATGTATCCGTGCAGGCGAAGATCATCAATCTGTTAAAGGAGCTTCAGCAGAAGTTAAATATTTCCTATATTTTCATCTCTCACGATCTTGGTGTGGTCAAGCACATTGCAGATCGTGTGATGGTCATGTATCGTGGCCATGTGGTGGAAGAGGGAACCAGAGATGAGATATTTTCCCATCCGAAGCACGACTACACAAAGCTGCTTTTAGGCAGTATTCCGAAGATCGGAGAAAAAATGGATTTTGAAGCATTTGATTCTTCGTATCAGGCGTGCTATGATGAACTGGAAAATGGGAATGAAAACGGAGGAGAGAAGGAATGAAACTGGACAGAAAGCAGATTGAAGCGGATTTCCGCACCCTGATCGGACCGCTGTGTGACGCAGTGGGACCTTCCGGGTTTGAGGATGAAGTGGCAGATCTGTTAAGAAAAGAGCTGGCAGATTGTGACGTAGAGCTTTCCGATGACGTGATGGGAAACCTCATTGCGTATAAGAAGGGAAATAAAAAGGGCAGCGTGCTGATCGCAGCCCATATGGATGAGATCGGACTTATCGTCCGCCACATCGACAGCAAAGGATTTTTATGGGTAGAGACTCTGGGCGGTATCGCGCCGCAGCAGTTTTTCGGCAAGCACGTGATCATTAAGACGGAGACCGGCCATGTGGACGGCATTGTGCAGTCCCTGCATCCGGGACGTCCGGACCGCTGCTCTGAGATGCCGAAATCCGCACAGGAGTTTTACATTGAAGTGGGCGCGGAAAGCCGCGAGGAAGTATATGAGATGGGAATCGAGGAAGGAAATTCCGTTTCTATCTGCTATCCGGTGATCTTCCTTGGAAAACACCGGATTGGCGCAAAGGCATTAGATGACCGGGCACTGGTATTTATTCTGTTAGAGGTATTAAAGCTCTTAAAGGATGATGCGGATGTACCGGATATCTATGGCCTGTTTTCCACCCAGGAAGAGGTGGGAGCCCGCGGCGCCATTGCGGCAGCCACCCGCTTAAAACCGGATGTAGCCCTGGCGCTTGACATGAGCCTGGCTGTGGACATTCCGGGGGTTTCCGAGAGCCGCTACATCAATGAACTGGGCCGCGGCACGTCCATCAAGGTGATGGATAAGCTGAGCGCCGGCGTTGGCGGTATCCTGGCAAACCGGGATCTTGTCCGTGAAATGAAGCAGATCGCAAAGGCACACGATATCCCCTACCAGATCGAGGCCTATGCGGCAGGCGCTACCGACGCAAGCTTTATGCAGACCTTAAACGGCGGCATCAAGAGCGGCGGCATCCAGATCCCGATGCGTTATGTGCATTCCTATGAGGTCTGCGATATCCGCGATGTGGTGGACAGTGTAGAACTTCTTTACTGGTATGTAAAGGACGCACAGATCTAAGACGCAGGAGAATATTACAGGGTATCACGAGAAAAGCCAGAACGGGACCGTTAAAAAATGGCCCCTGAATATACACAATAAAGGAGAACAAAGTTATGAGCATCAGAGTTGGTATTTTAGGTTACGGCAATCTGGGAAAAGGTGTTGAGAGCGCCATTGCCCAGAACGATGACATGGAGCTGAAGGCAGTCTTCACCCGCAGAAATCCGGAGAACGTAAAGGTTCGCACCGCAGGCGTAAAGGTTCTGCAGGCAGATGAGCTGTCCCATATGCAGGACGAGCTGGATGTGCTGATCCTCTGCGGCGGAAGCGCAACCGATCTTCCGGTTCAGACTCCGCAGTACGCTTCCATGTATAACGTGGTAGACAGCTTCGACACCCATGCAAGAATTCCGGAACATTTTGCGGCAGTGGACGCAGCAGCAAAAAAGGCAGGCAAGGTCAGCCTGATTTCCTGCGGCTGGGATCCGGGCATGTTTTCTTTAAACCGCCTGTACGCAAACTGCGTGCTGCCGGAAGGCAAGGATTACACCTTCTGGGGTAAGGGCGTGAGCCAGGGACATTCTGACGCAGTACGCCGCATCGAGGGTGTAAAAGACTGCAGACAGTACACCATCCCGGTAGAGAAGGCTGTAGAGGCAGTCAGAAGCGGTTCCAATCCGGAGCTGACCACCAGAGAGAAGCATACCAGAGAATGCTTCGTAGTAGCTGAGAAAGGCGCAGATCTGGCTAAGATTGAGAACGAGATCAAGACCATGCCGAACTACTTCTCTGATTATGATACTACCGTTCACTTCATCACCGAGGAAGAGATGAAGCGTGACCACAGCGGACTGCCGCACGGCGGCATGGTCATCCGTACCGGCGTTACCGGAATGGAGAAAGAGCACAAGCATGTGATCGAGTACAGCTTAAAGCTGGATTCCAACCCGGAGTTCACCGGTTCCGTGATCGTGGCTTACGCAAGAGCAGTCAGCCGCATGAACAAAGAGGGCATGAGCGGATGCAAGACCGTATTTGATGTGGCACCGGCTTACCTGTCCCCGAAGAGCGCGGAAGAGCTGCGGGCACATATGCTCTAATAAAAATGTTGAGACGGAACCACTAAAAGGTCCGAAGTTCCGGAAACCGCGTACAGAAACGCA
>ERZ773216.1821-NODE-1821-length-23420-cov-5.573807_pt1 | contig 23420 bp, 23 predicted proteins | sample MGYA00511259_ERZ773216 | MGnify/ENA primary metagenome ERZ773216 (study PRJEB29015, sample SAMEA2737764) | human gut metagenome | biome: human gut; feature: human-associated habitat; material: faeces | place: China | collected 2012 ... | reverse complement strand
TTATATATAATGATGTGAGGAACACAAAGACGTAAGCCTGGATCACTCCATCAAATATATCGAAATATCCGCTGAACGGAAGCGGAACCACCACCGGAAGCAGATACTTGATCAGCGCCATGACAACAACGGCACCAAGCACGTTTCCGAACAACCGCATGCAAAGGGAAAGCGGCCGGATAAACAGCTCCAGTACATTGATCGGCGCAATGATCGGAATCGGCTCCGCAAAGCTTTTGAGCCATCCTTTTATGCCCCGTTTCCGGATTCCCGCTGCCTCCACCAGCACAATGCTCATCACTGCAAGGGAAGCCGTCACATTCAGATCCTTCGTCGGCGATTTGAAGCCCAGAAGCCCGATCATGTTCGCGATCGCAATATAAAGCATCACCGTGATCAGATACGGAATATACGCTTTTCCGTCTTCGCCGAGAAGATCCCCAAAGAAACGGTAGAGAAACGTAAAACCGCTTTCCAGAGCTGCCTGCTTCTTCCCGATGTTTCTCATCTTCAGGCCTTTCACCAGGATCAGCGAACCAATCATCATGATGGCCATAATGATCCAGGTAACCACCACTGATTCCAGCACTGGAATACCACCAAACAAAGGAATGGTAAATACCGTGTTGCAGTTTAATTCCTCCATCAGGGATTCCACCAGCTTATCCATATACTCACACTCCTTTCTCTTTTGCTCTGTCCGTAATTATAAGCATCTGTTTTTTTCTTATCAATTTTTATTTTCTTATCATCACATAACATTCACGTTATTAACTGAAATTTTGCACAATTTTCACATCCGCATGATGCAATATTAGGGATTTTTTCAAAAGATGTTTTGATTTCGTCAAAAAAACAGAAGCTGTATTTTCGCTCATTTTGAAAATACAGCTTCTGTTTTTCTATTTTTTGGTAATGTTTATCCCTTATGCTTCATCAATCGCGTGTCCGATATCATGGCGCATATATTTATTATCGAAATCAATCCACTCTGTCGCTTTATATGCATTGGCGCGGGCTTCTTTCAAGTTGGTGCCGGTTGCGGTCACGCCCAGCACGCGGCCGCCGTTTGTCACCACGCGGCCCTGCTCATCGAATTTGCTGCCTGCATGGAAGACATAGTAGCCGTCCCTGTCTTTGAAGTTCTCCAGGCCACGGATCTCAAAGCCCTTCTCGTAATGCTCCGGATAGCCTGCGGATGCCAGAACAACACAGACTGCAGCGTTGTCCTCAAACTCCAGATCGATCTGATCCAGGGTTCCGTCGATGCAGGCCTCGAACAGATCCACCAGATCGTTCTTCATGCGCGGAAGCACAACCTGGGTCTCCGGGTCACCGAATCTGGCGTTGTACTCCAGTACCTTCGGACCATCTGCAGTCAGCATCAGGCCGAAGAAGATGATGCCCTTGAACTCTCTGCCCTCTGCCTTCATGGCGTCTACAGTCTTCTGGTAAATGTGTTCCCTGCAGAATGCATCCACCTGTGGAGTATAGAACGGACTTGGAGAGAAGGTTCCCATACCGCCGGTGTTCAGTCCCTGGTCGCCGTCCTTCGCGCGCTTGTGATCCTGGGCAGAGGTCATGATCTTGATGGTCTTTCCGTCTACGAAGGATAACACGGAAACTTCACGTCCGGTCATAAATTCCTCGATAACGATCTCATCCCCGGCAGAACCGAACTGCTTGTCCATCATCAGGGTCTTGACGCCTGCTTTTGCCTCTTCCAGATCCTTGCAGATCAGAACGCCCTTGCCCAGTGCCAGACCGTCTGCCTTTAATACGATCGGCATCTTTGCGGTTTTCAGAAAAGCCAGTGCCTTTTCCGGGTCGTTGAAGGTCTCATATGCTGCGGTCGGAATGCCGTATTTTTTCATCAGGTCTTTAGAAAATGCCTTGGAACCTTCCAGAATTGCCGCATTGGCTCTTGGGCCAAAAGCACGAAGTCCTGCTGCCTCAAAGGCATCCACAGCGCCTGCTGCCAGCGGATCATCCGGCGCTACAACGGTTAAGTCAATCTCATGCTCTTTTGCGAATGCCACCAGTTTGTCAAATTCCATTACACCAATGTTTACACACTCTGCCACCTCTGCAATACCGGCATTGCCTGGTGCGCAGTACATTTTTTCCACCTTCGGACTCTTTGCCAGCTTCCATGCGATAGCGTGTTCTCTTCCGCCGCCGCCCACGATCAAAATTTTCATCTGCGTATTCCTCCTCACACCACAGACAGACCGGTATCTCGCCGGTCTGCCGTTATCGTTCTTTTTATTTTATCTTTTCATTCGCGATCAGGTCAATGGCCTGCGGAAGCAGCTTCCACTCTGCCTGCTCCATTACTCTGCGCTGCAGTGTCTCCGGAGTATCACCATTCTGTACTTCTACTGCTTTCTGCAGAAGGATAGGGCCGGTATCCATGCCACTGTCCACAAAATGAACCGTCGCGCCGGTTACCTTCACGCCGCGTGCCAATGCTGCCTCATGTACCTTCAGTCCATAATAACCCACGCCGCAGAAGGACGGGATCAGGGACGGATGGATATTGATGATCTTATGCTCATATTTCTCAATCATAGCTGCAGGGATCTTTACCAGAAAACCAGCCAGCACGATGAGATCTAAATGATATTCATCCACCTTTGCCAGAAATGCCTCGTTGAACGCATCGCGGCTCTCATAATCCTTCGGGGAAATGCACAGTGCCTCTACACCATGTTTTTTTGCCCGCTCCAGGGCATATGCGCCCGGATTGTTACTGATCACCACCGCAATTTCGGCATTGGTGATCTCGCCCGCATCTACCGCATCCAGAATTGCCTGCAGGTTGGTGCCGCCACCGGACACCATCACACCGACTCTTAACATAAGGTCACTCCCTTTTCCCCTGCCTCAATAGAACCGATCACATACGGCACATCGCCGGTAGCCTTAATCGCTTCCATGGTTTTTTCCACATCAGCCGGGTCCACGGCCACGATCATGCCAAGACCCATGTTAAAGGTATTGTACATCATCTCTTCTGCAATGTCGCCTTTCTCTGCCAGCATTTTGAAGATAGCCGGTACCTCATAGCTGTCCTTTTTGATCACTGCGCGGGTGCCTTCCTTTAACATACGCGGAACATTCTCATAGAAGCCGCCGCCGGTGATATGGCTGCATGCCTTCACGGTCACACCTGCGTTCTTGATACTCTTTAATGCCTTCACATAAATGCGGGTCGGAGCCAGAAGCGCCTCTCCCAGGGTCTTGCCCAGAGCGTCATAATAGGTATCCAGACCTTCTCTGGTCAGCTCTTTTTCAAATACCTTGCGCACCAGGGAAAATCCGTTGGAATGTACACCGGTGGAAGCCATGCCAATGAGTACATCGCCAGCCTGTAAATGCTCTCCGGTGATCATCTCTTTTTTATCGCAGACACCTACCGCGAATCCAGCCAGGTCGTAATCTTCCTCCGGCATCAGGCCCGGGTGCTCTGCAGTCTCTCCGCCAATGAGAGCAGCCTCAGACTGAAGGCAGCCTTCCGCAACGCCCTTTACGATATCCGCGATCTTCTCCGGATAGTTCTTGCCGCAGGCGATGTAATCCAGGAAGAATAACGGCTCGCCGCCTGCGCAGGCAATGTCGTTCACGCACATAGCAACGGCATCAATACCGATGGTGTCATGCTTATCCATGATGATGGCCAGCTTTACCTTCGTGCCGCAGCCATCGGTACCGGATAAAAGAACCGGCTCCTCCATGTTTTTGATCTTTGCCAGGGAGAACGCGCCGGAAAAACCGCCCAGTCCGCCTAACACTTCCTCACGCATGGTCTTTTTTACATGTTCCTTCATCAGTTCTACTGACTTGTATCCTGCCTCAATGTCTACTCCGGCTTTCTTGTAATCCATCTTTTTTTCCTCCGTGTATCAATCTTATTTCATCTGGGATAAATACTCTTTGTATCCGATGCTTTCCAGCTTGTCTGCCTTCTTCACCACATCATTTTTCATTTCTTCACTGTAGCTTTTCAGCTTTGCAAGCAGCTTTGCGTCTGAAGTTGCAAGGATCTTGGCTGCCAGAATGCCGGCATTGGCACCGCCGTTGATGGCTACCGTTGCAACCGGAATTCCGGACGGCATCTGCACGATGGAATAGAGAGAATCCACACCGCCCAGGTCAGAGGTCTTCATAGGAATGCCTACAACCGGCATCGGAAACAGCGCTGCGCACATTCCCGGCAGGTGTGCTGCCTTTCCGGCGCCTGCAATGATCACCTTGATTTCCTTTTCCTCTGCGCTCTTCGCCCACTCAAAAAAGATATCCGGCTCGCGGTGCGCGGAAATGATTGTCATCTCATAATCGATTCCGAATTTATCCAGAATCTCTGCTGCCTTTGCCATAACCGGCATGTCTGAATCACTGCCCATTACAATTCCTACTTTTGCCATTGTAAGATCTCCTTTATTTATCACTTTCTCTAATAAGTGCCACGCGTATTAAAGCTGTTACTTATGAATATGATACTCGATTTTGTAAATGACGTCAATACGGAAATTTACCATAAAACAATCCTTATAAAAGCTGCTGCTTTGGTTGACTTTTTTCGGAAAATACGTTATTCTCGAATAGAAATAACGCTTAAGGGGGGATTTACAAATGATGAAAAGAAATTTTATGACAACACACATCTGCAGCAGTCAGACTGCATTTTATCACGAATTACAACAGCGCTTTCTTGCACTCTTACAGGAGCACAGCCTGCTGGGCGAGCAGGTATCACTATCCGCAAAAATGCTGAGTCCCGAGGAGGCGATCGGCATTCCGAAACGAAAAGATTTTCCGATCCTTTCCGGAAAGGATATCATGGTGCAGGCAGAATGTGCAGGCTGCCTCGGGCAGGCCTTTACAGACGCTCCGGCCGTATTTCACGGAACGCTGGAAGAGATCTGTGCACTGGATCTGATTCACAGCTCTCACAACCGCGGGATCTTTATCGCATCACTGAATGCAGTGATGAAGCATCTCGGCCTTGTGGAATGTACCGTACACTGTAAAAACGACACGCCGGAACTGTGTGCAGACGATGCACTACATTACATCAGGAGCCATTACGGGAATCCGAAGATTGCTCTGATCGGTTACCAGCCGGCGCTTCTTGAGCATCTGTCTGCTGCATTCCGGCTGCGCGCAGTCGACCTGAATCCGGAGCATATCGGTCAGACGCGCCATGAGATCCTGATCGAGGATGGAAACAGCGATGCCGTGCAGCAGGAGCTTTGTTCCTGGGCAGATCTGATCCTCTGCACCGGAAGCACAGTCTGTAACGGAACCATCATAAACTATCTGCCGCTACGGTCAAAAATCCTGTTTTACGGAACTTCCCTGGCCGGTGCGGCAAAGCTTATGGATCTGCCGCGTCTCTGCTTTGCAGACCGTTATCAGTAACCGGAGGCGTACACTACAGATCAGCCATCCAGCTCTTCATTCAGTTTTTCTGTTCCCGCAGCCACAAACCGTCCGCTTTGGATCAGCGGAAGCTTCCGTCCGTCGCTGCACACTGCCGTGATATCGCCAAGCTCCGAATACGGAATGGTAATATCGGTGTGGCACCCGAAGTATGCCTTAGACACATCCTCTTTTCTTAAGAGAGAAATCTCATTATCTCTTGCAATGATTTCCTTACCGTCCGGATTGTATACGGCAGAGTCTTCACTCCAGCTGTAGCAGGTATCTCCTACCGCAAAATGCGGACCGGTCTTCTCTGCGATCAGAATTGGGAATTTGTCCATAATGCCATACTTCTGTGCCACTGCGTAAGCCGTGGTATTGGTACCGATGGCAAATTCGCCCATAGGCAGGGTGTCATGGTTTTTTAAGATCTGCTGACGGATCAGCTTCCGCCCTTCCTCCGGATCTGCGAAATTATCACAGGAATAATCTGTGACCCTGCCATCCTTAAATTCCATGCGGAAGTTTTTAAACTGGAAATCTCCGATGTAAACCTGGCGCACATGGAGCAGGCCCTCGGTTCCGGCAAGCACCGGTGAAGTAAATACCTCTCCCACCGGAATATTCACATCTGCCACGCAGTTCTCAAAGTTTGTCTGCTTTTCCGGATCCGTCAGCGTATGCAGGAAAATCTTCATCTGTGTTTCATTGCCTGCCGCTGCGTTTCCGGTTACTGTCACATATTCTGCCTGATCCAGCACATCTACCAGATTCTGCTGGATTTTTTTGTACTCCTCATAATCCAGCGTATTGATACGGATGGTCTCGTGGAAGATTTCCGCAAAATCTCTGCCGATGGCCGGTACCGGGAAGGCAATGATGGTAAAGCTGGTCTCATCTCCGGGAATATACTGATTCACTACCGGCATGGCCTCGTTGGAATAGGCAATCTGCAGCTCCTCCTGCTTTTCGCTTAAGGAGTAAGCCTCCGGCTTGTTCAGCGGCTCAAAACCATCCTCGCCAAAGGTCTCCACCACTGCCGGTCCGGCATATTCTGCCGCCTGCTTCTTGCAGTTCTCGTAAGCGGTACGAAGCACAGCCAGTTTGCGCTCTTTGAATGCCTTATCCAGATAGATGGCCTGATCATAGCGGTGGTCGTAATCAAACTGCATATTGGCAGAAGTTCCGTGATAGCCAATCCTGCGGTTCGGACTCATAGTCACAGACCAGACCGCCGCGCGGTACAGGATCACCTCCAGTCCCATCTCCTCAAACTGACGGATGGCAGAGCGGATCATGCGCTCAAAGCCAAGCTCATAGCGGATGGACACCGTCTTTTTCTTTGAGAGATCGCGCCCCATCGTCTCAAACCCCTTACGGTAGCCTTCTGTATAGGTAGAAGCCATTTTCTCAATGGTTTCCTCCGGCAAGGAATTTAAGTAGGTAGCAATCTGTAACTCCGATTCGGAAATATACTCGCCAAACCGGTACAGATAACGCAGATCATTCAGATCAGACTCCTGAATGATATCCTTTGCAAAGCTTAATCCCGGATCGAGCTGCTCCCGGATACGGTAAGTCAGGGTCACATCGGTATAGTCGCTGAAGAACCAGTACAGCACATCCCGTACCGCGCGCGCCTGCGGCTCACCATCCTCAAACATGTTGTAAATCTCGATCAGTGTTTCACACAGAATCGTAATATCGGTCAGCCTGCACTCGTACGCAAAGACAATTGCTGCCCGAAACTGTGCGTAAAAAGCAGAAAGCAGCGGACCAAGCTCTGCTCCCAGCATCCGCACCGCGTACGCCGGATCGGCATAGCTTTCTGCGTAATGCCCCGGCAGAATGTCTGCATAGAGATTGTGGTTTAACTGTTTCAGTTCTTCGAGGGTAAGTGCATCCAGATCCTCTCGCAGCTGTATTCTTGCCAGTTCCTCGATCTGGGAAGTAAATGCTGCCATCTGGTTAAAATAGCTGCGGTACGGCTCACCTACCCGCTCCTCGTACGGAATCTCCATGATCCGCTCTATGGCCAGATCATAGCGCTCCCTGATATTTGTATTTTCCTCATTCCATAATTCCTGATATTTCACCATATGTTATCACCTCTTTAAAACACACTCAGCACTCCGATCACCAGCATGCCCAGCCAGCAGAACAGTAAAATCCCGCTCACGATCGTCCCTGCACGCGCAAGAATGTAATTGACTTCCTTCATTTTCAGCGTTTTCACACCACAGATCACGGACTCCACAGAAAAAAGCAGGCTGGTCAGAGCCCAGGCTGCCACATCCGGTCCGCCGTTTCCCTGGTTCACAATACTGTTTCCCAGACTGAAGCCAAAACATACAAGCCCTATTGCAGCAAATCCCAGGCAGAAAAAGCTCTGCTTCGGCATCGGCTTACGAATATAGGATATGCGTTTTTTCTTATTTTTCATTTGCGTTTTCTCCTTCTGATCCGAACTTTCTGTACCATCCGGTGGGTGCAAAATCCCAGCACGCCGCCCAATGTATTCAAAAACAGGTCATCCACATCAAAGCTTCCCACCCGGAAGACCAACTGGGTCGTCTCAATGCACAGGCTCAGGCAGAAGCTGAACAAAAAGGTGTTATAAAACTTTTTACTCCTGCGGCTGATGATCGGCAGAAAGAACCCGCACGGCATGAAGCCGACAACATTACCAACAATATTTAAAAGGAATGCTTCCATTCCCAGTTGTTTTCGATATTTATAAAAACGCCGTATTTCTTTGAACAGTTCCAGATTGTACGAGTACTCCCGCAGATCCGGATTGCGTCCAAAGGATTCCGCAAAAAACATAAAATAAACCAGCAAGGTCAGATAAGCAATAAAAAGCACCCATCCCAGCTTCTGATTCCTGGTCGTATTTCTGATCATACTTTTCGACAAAACTCCTTTTTCCTCTAAGATGCTAATTAAGATCAAATCCGGCCCGCAACAACTCTGTTGCAAGCAAAGAGGCAGTCTCCGCCCGAAATTGTTGCAGAAACTGCCGCCCCCTGTATCTTTTCGTAATCCGTTTGCTCAGAGTGCCCGCAGTGCAGGCACTCTTTCGCTTTTTCAGTCTAAAATGTAATCTCACCCTTGCGCTTTAACAGCAGTCCGCCGCAGACAATGGACATAATCCCCACGGTCACACCGGTCACCAGAATGATGACACCAACTGCGATGCTGCACGCGCCGGTGCGCTGCATGGTCTTATAAACTTTTTCCATAAAGCTCTCCTTACTCTGCTGTGATACAGCACTGCAAAACCTGCTGATTACTCCTCTGCGCCATACTGCTCATAGTATGCGTCAATGGCTGCCTTTAAGGTATCATCGATGATGACTTTTCCTTTGTAAGGTTTGTTGTAAAGATGCTCTACGACATCTGCCATGGTTACGATGGCTGTGGTATGGAATCCGTATTTCTCCTCAATTTCCTTCAGTGCGGATTTGGTTCCCTTTCCGCGCTCCATACGGTCTACGGAAACAACCAGACCAAGCACGTTTACATCGCCCTGCGCTTTGATGATCGGCAGGGTCTCCTCGATAGAGGTGCCGGCTGTGGTCACATCCTCGATGATGACTACTTTATCTCCATCCTTGATCGGGCTGCCCAGCAGGATGCCCTTGTCTCCGTGATCTTTTACTTCCTTACGGTTAGAGCAGTAACGGATATCTGCGTCGTACATCTCGCTGATGGACATGGTTGCTGCAACGGTTAACGGAATGCCCTTGTAAGCTGGTCCGAACAGTACATTGAAATCTGTGCCGAAGGTCTCTTTGATGGCACGCGCATAATACTGGCCGAGGCGGCGCAGCTGCGCGCCGGTGCGGTAGAAGCCGGTGTTTACGAAGAACGGGGTCTTACGACCGGATTTGGTTACAAAATCACCAAATTTCAGTACTTCGCAGTCAATCATAAATTCAATAAATTCTTTCTTGTAATCTTCCATGATTTCTCCTTCCAGGTCTGTCACTTACGGCAGAACCGTTCCCACATTTATTTTACACATCCGATCAGTTCGCGGATATCCTCTACCTTCTGCTTCTTCATGAAGTTTTCAATACCCTCCGCGATCTCCACGGTCGCATAAGGGTTGTAGAAATTGGCGGTACCTACGGAAACCGCGGTTGCACCTGCCATGATGAACTCCAGCGCATCCTCTGCAGTCGCAATGCCGCCCATACCGATGATCGGAAGGCTCACAGCATTCGCCACCTGGTAAACCATACGGACAGCCACCGGCTTTACAGCCGGGCCGGACATGCCGCCGGTCTTATTGGCAATGGCAAAGGCCCTGCGGTTGATGTCGATCTTCATGCCGGTCAGGGTGTTGATGAGGGACAGTACATCCGCACCGCCTGCCTCCGCTGCCTTGGCCATAACGGTGATATCCGTTACGTTCGGGCTCAGCTTCATGATGACCGGCTGCTTTGCGTGCTTCTTTACTTCCCGGGTGATAGCCTCAACCGCTTTCGGATCCTGGCCAAAGGCAATGCCTCCTTCCTTGACGTTCGGACAGGAGATATTGATCTCTAACAGATCCACCGGCTCATCCGCCAGACGCTCCACCACTTCAATATAATCTTCCGTTGTCTTGCCGCAGACGTTCACGATGATCTTTGTGTCATACTGCTTTAAAAACGGGATATCTCGCTTTGCAAAGACATCAATGCCAGGGTTCTGCAGGCCGATGGCATTTAACATTCCACCGTACACTTCCGCGATACGCGGGGTCGGATTACCCGGCCACGGTACATTGGCCACACCCTTGGTCACAACTGCGCCAAGGCGGTTTAAATCTACAAACTCACTGTACTCGGCACCACTTCCGAAGGTTCCGGAGGCTGTCATGACCGGATTTTTTAATTCAACACCGGCAAGGTTCACTTTTGTGTTCATTACAGCTCCACCTCCTCTGCAGCAAAAACAGGGCCATCCTTGCAGATACGCTTATTGTGCACATGAGAATGCTCGTCAATGTCTTTGGACTTGCAGACACAAGCCAGGCACGCGCCGATTCCGCAGGCCATCTTTTCTTCCAGGGAAAGCCAGCACTCCATGCCGTGCTCAGCCGCATAAGCCTTTAAAGCACGCAGCATCGGGGTTGGTCCGCAGGCATAAATGATCTCGGCATCCAGTCCGTTTTCCCTGATAGCATCAATGACGTTGCCCTTCGTTCCGGCACTGCCGTCCTCGGTTGCTGCATACACCCTGCCGTACTGCTCAAATTCATCGTTTAAAAATAAAACATCACGGTAGCCCAGGACCATCTGTTTCTCACAGTTTAAGTTCTTTGCCAGTTCCAGCATCGGCGGGATACCAATACCGCCGCCGATAAGAAAAGCTTTCTTTTCCTTTAACGGGAAGCCGTTTCCGAGCGGTCCCATGATCTCGATATCATCTCCGGCCTGGTGTGCGGAAAACTCTTTTGTTCCTGCACCCACCACACGGTATACGATGCGCAGTCTTCCCTGCTCTTTGTCTATCTCGCAAAGACTGATCGGGCGCGGAAGCACCTTGCTTTTGTCCTTCGTATATACAGAAATAAACTGCCCAGGCTTTGCAGCCTTCGCAATCTCATCTGCCTGGATCCACATGCTGCAGATATCGTCTGTCAAAGCTTCCTGGCTGACCACCTTTGCCGTAAGCTTTACCTTTTCCTTCTGAATCGTTTCCATACTCTTTCTTCTCTCTTTTCTGTTCTCTCTGCTCCCTTACAGTACGCTGTTGATATCAGCTACCATGTCGATGACAGCCTGTCTGGATGCCTCTGCGAAATGCTCTGCACCAAACTTTGCGTACTTCTCCTGGCGGTATGCCGCAATGATACCGCGGGAAGAGTTTACGACTGCGCCGAGTCCGTCCTCATTGAAGCAGTTCTTTAAGTCTTTTGCGGTGCCTCCCTGTGCGCCGTAGCCCGGTACCAGGAAATAAGTCTTCGGCATGAGCTTTCTCAATACCGCGCTCATCTCCGGATAGGTTGCGCCAACCACTGCGCCTACATTGCTGTACGCGCCGTCCATGGAATCCTCGCCCCATTCAACGACCTTGGCTGCTACATGCTCGTAAAGCGGTTTACCGTCGATCAGTCTGTCCTGGAACTCTCCGCTGGACGGGTTTGAGGTCTTGACCAGCACGAAAATACCCTTGTCCTCTGCGTTGCAGACATCTACGAACGGCTTCACTCCATCGGTTCCCAGATACGGGTTTACGGTCAGGAAATCCGTATTGAATGCAGAGCAGATACTGTTTCCAACTTTTACCTTACCCAGATGCGCAGTTGCGTATGCGGCAGAGGTAGAGCCGATGTCGCCGCGCTTTGCATCGCCGATCACTACAAGTCCCTTCTCCTGGCAGTATTTCACAGTCTTGTCATACGCCTTCAGTCCCTCGATACCGAACTGCTCATACATGGCGATCTGCGGCTTCACGGACGGAATCAGATCCCAGGTGTGATCCACGATCTCCTTGTTGAAATTCCAGATGGCATCTGCCGCGCCCTCTAAGGTCTCTCCGAACTCTCCGAAGGACTTCTTTAAAATGTGCTCCGGGATATAATTTAACATTGGGTCCAATCCTACACAGATCGGTGCCTTTGTCTTCTGAATTTTCTCAATCAGTTTTTGAATCATGGATGGCTTCCTCCTTAAGTGTATGCGTAGCGCAATAATCTTTTGCTTCCTTTCAATATACCATATCCGCATAACCCTTTCAACCGAAAAACATGACTGGCCTCAAGATTTCTGCCTGCTTATGCAGGAAAGATACGCTCCAGCATGGCCTCAATCTTGTCGGCTTCGATCGGTTTAGACATGTGTCCGTTCATTCCGGCCGCAAGTGCCTTCTGTTTGTCTTCCTCAAACGCGTTGGCTGTCATGGCTATGATCGGAATGTTGGCCTTACGGCTGTCTGCCAGGGTCCGGATCTCGCGGGTTGCCATATAACCATCCATCCTCGGCATCTGGATGTCCATAAAGATCAGGTCATACCGGCCGGCATCCGCCTGTTCCATGCGCATCACTGCGTCCGCTCCGTCTTCTACGGAATCTACGGTCAGGCCAAGCTCCTCCAGCATAACGGTAGCAATCTCGCAGTTCAGCTCGTTATCCTCCACCAGAAGCACCCTTTTTCCCGCAAAACGCCGGTTTCTCTGAACGCTTTCTGGTTTTCTTTCTGTCCGGGACTGAGGGGCCAGCACAGCACGAAAATCTGACAAAAACAGCGGTTTGCTGACAAAAGCGGTCACTCCGGCCTCTCGCGCTTCGGTTTCAATATCTGCCCAGTCATAAGCCGTCAGGATAATGATCGGAGCCTCGTTGCCGATCACGCGGCGGATACGGCGTACCGTTTCAATTCCATTCATGTCCGGCATCAGCCAGTCAATGATATAGACCTTAAAGGCCCGGGACTGCTCATATGCCTCTTTCGCACGCAGAACGGCTTCCCTGCCGGACGTGGTCCAGTCTGCCTCCAGCTCAATACTGCGCAGCATCTTGCTGATGCTCATGCAGGTATCTGTATCATCATCCACCACCAGGACCCGCGCGCCCTTCAGCTCCGGGAGCAGTTCACAGCGCACCGGCCTTCCGGACAGTCTGCACTCCAGTGTCACAGTAAACTCCGATCCCTTTCCCGGAGCACTTTTCAGCGTGATCGTACCACCCAGAAGATGAACGATATTCCGGGCAATGGCCATACCGAGACCGGTGCCCTGGATGCCGCTTTCCGTGGCTGTCCGTTCCCTTGAGAAGGAATCAAAAATGTGCTCCTGGAATTCTTTGGACATACCGATTCCGTTATCCCGGATGGAAAACTCATAGGTTGCCGTTTCTGCTTTCGGCCCCGGCTTTTCGCTGACGCGGATATTGATGATCCCGCCGGTCGGTGTAAATTTGATCGCGTTTCCGACAATATTTAACAGCACCTGATTCAGACGCAGCCTGTCGGTGATGATATCCTCGTGGATCACATCCTGGATATCGATGTAAAGCTCCAGCTGTTTTGCGTGAATACTGCCCTGGATGATGGAACGCAGGTCATGAAGAACATCCGGAAGATGGACCTCTGTCTGTTCGATCTTCACGCTTCCGCTCTCGATCCGGCTCATATCCAGTACATCATTGATAAGGCTTAACAGATGCTTTCCGGAGGTACTGATCTTCTTTAAGTAATCCTGTACCTGCGCCGTGTTATTGATGTGTGCTGCCGCCAATGCCGTAAATCCGATGATGGCATTCATCGGTGTGCGGATATCGTGGGACATATTGTTCAGGAATACCGTCTTCGCGCGGTTCGCATGCTCAGCTGCCGCCAGGGCGCTGCGGAGCGCCTGATCCTGCTCCCTGGCCTTTTCCTGCTCCTCTGTCACATCGCGCACTGCTACCAGAACAGCCGTGATCTGCCCCTGCCTGTCCCGTTTTTGAGGAACAATCAGAGTTAACAGCCAGGCTCCTTTTTCCGTCTGGGCTGTAAAGGACAGCGAAGCATGACCATCCAGCCGCGCTGCAACCGTAGCCATATCCGTAAATTCCAGGTAAGCTTTGCGGTATGACTCCGCGATGAGCTCATTTACCTGTTCTGCACCCTTCAACACCTCAACGGTCTCTGTCACCAGGTCCACCAGGGAAATGGAGGAATATGCCAGTCCCAGGGCATCAATGATCTGCAGACGCTTGTGCTCCCGTTCCAGATTTTCCTTCTCTGTATGGTTTTTACAGAGGACAAAAAACACATAAAGCAAAACCGCAAGCAGCACGTAGCCTCCGCAGACCACATTGCGTGCCATAAATGCCTGACCGGAAGGAATGAATACATAAAGCTCGTATTCACTTGTGTTCTGCCTGCTTCCGTACCACACCCGGCTGCCGGAATGCAGACAGACGATATTGCCGAAATCCGGCCGGTACTGCTCCCTGTAAAGCTCTCTGCATTCGCTTACCTGCTTTCCCAAAAGTTTTTCCACGTTTGTAGCCACGACCCTTGTCCCGTCACTGACTACAAGAGCTCCGTCCATCTGAAAATGAAAGCCTGCAAACAGGGTATCCATCGTCAGATCCCCGTTTTCCTGACTGATTTCTTCTTTCTCTATGTAAGTGATGAGCAGTCCCGGCGCATCCTGTCTGGCTACGGCAGCGAAATCATAAAGTATCCCCTCATTGCGCAAACGTGTGCTGTAGGTTTCCTCCGGATGCTTTAAGATATCACGCACATACGCCCCGCTGATCTGGTTTTCCCAGATTGGCATGGTATCTCCATTCTGGGAATTCTGCAGCACAACGCGCATATTTTCATCCAAAATCAGCACACCGCTCAGACGCTGGTCCTCCACATACCGGTCCAGCTTTTCCTGATCCGGAATGCCCTCTGCCGCGATCACGCGGCTCAGCTCTGTGGATTTGTCAAGCAGGCGGATCAGGCTTTTTACCTTGTCATTGGTATTAAAATCCTCATAGCGCTGGATCCGGGCTCTGGCAAACGCAATGGTATTATCGACGGTGCACTGCAGCTTTCTCCTGTCCATGGCAGTAAGCAGGAAAAACAGCAGGATTCCGGTCACAGTCAGTACCAGGAACACAGCTCTTAAGACTCCTGTTATTTTCAGTTTTCTCATTTCCGTGCTCCTTTCCAGACTACTTTCGCTGCATCCAGTCCATATTTTTCCACGATCCTGGTAATGGTCCCGTCTGCTTCCATTGCTCTTAAGGTCTCTGTGAGTCTTTCTGCCAGGTCCTGGTGTGTTCCTTTTTCAAAAGCCACGCCCAGTTCGGAAACATACGGACTTTCCTCCAGCAGACGGTAATTACCGTTTCCTCCCTTTACAAATGCCGTGATCATTGCCTCATGACCGGCGATCGCATCGACATATCCCTTTCGAAGTGCCGCAAACAATTCCTCCGTGGTAGAGAAACAGTTCACCTGTTTCAGCTGCGGGACTGGGGAATCGATTTCATGTAAAAACACTCCAGATGCCTTAGTGGTAGCCTGTGCTGCCGCGCGTTTTCCCTCCAGATCCTTCAGGGCATAGATCTGGCTGTCCGAGCGCACGGCCACCACCTGACGGCTGTACAGATAAGGTCCCGCCCACTCATAGTCGTTCTCGCGTCCGTTCATGGTAAAGCAGCTCCACAGACAGTCCAGGCTTCCGTCTGCCAGAAGCCGTGCCTTCTCTTCCCACGGAATCATCTGAAACTCTGCCTGATATCCCATGCGGTTGAATGCCTCCGTTGCAAGTTCGATATCGATCCCGACATAATTTCCGTTTTCATCCACACTGGAATATGGTTCAAACGAATCGAATCCGATTTTCACAACCGCAGTTTTCTTTTCCGGTGTCAGACCATCCTTCCGTCTGCAGCTCTGCAAGGCTCCCGCCACAAGCAGCGCAAGAAGGCATGCCACAAGCAGCCATGCCGCTTTTTTATGTCCGGCCGGCCTTCCTCCGAATTCTTTCATTTTCTTTTTTCTTTTACACATAGAACCGATCCCTTTCTTTGTCTTCCGGTCGTACAGACACTATCACTCAAATTTCTGAGCTAAAAAAACAGCTTTCGGCATCTAAAACCACTCAGATGTCAAAAGCTGTATGATACTCTGCTTTATGGACGATACAACGCTCATTATATCGGGATTTTATTTTTCTGTCCAGCATTTTTTACCATGTCAGATCAGTCCGGAAACCAACGGCACCACAATGACTGTCATGAGACCTGCCACAGCAATGGAAAGACTGCTCATTGCGCCCTCGACCTCGCCAAGCTCCAGAGCCTTGGCTGTTCCGATCGCGTGAGCGGAGGTTCCCAGTGCCAGGCCCCGGGCAATCGGCTCACGGATTTTCAGAATCTGAAAGAGCAGGTCTGCGATGATATTTCCGAAAATGCCCGTAATGATAATGCAGACTACTGTGATAGTCACAATACCACCAGCCTCTTCACTTACACCCATGCCGATTGCCGTGGTAATGGACTTCGGAAGGAAGGAAACATAGTGGATGTGTTCTACGCCAAACAGCGTACACAGGAGAAAAATGCTGCCTGCGCTGGTTGCCACACCCGAGGTAATGGCCACGATCACAGAAAGGAAATTCTTTTTTAACAGTTCCAGCTGTTTGTACAGGGGAATGGCCAGACAGACAGTGGACGGTGTCAGCAGATAGCTGATGTATTTTGCACTGTTATTATAAGAAGCATAATCCACATGCAAAAGCTTCAGCACCGCGATCACAATGACCACAGAAACCAGAAGCGGGTTTAATATAGCCCATCCCACCTTCTTTTTGATCCATACCCCTGCCAGATATGCAGCCAGGCTGATCACAAAACCAAAATAAAGAGATTCCTGTAAAAAGCTCATACTGTTTCCTCCTCTCCCGCACCTTTCGCGTCTTTCTTTTTCAGGACAGCAACCATCAGCTCAGTCACCTTTCCGGTCACACCCATGACCACCAGTGTAGAAACCAGGCAGGTCACGATCAGCGGAACCAGGATGGCCTTCATTTCATCGTAGCTCTCGATCAGTCCGACCGATGCCGGAATGAACAGGATCGGCATGATATCCAGAAGGAAATTACCGGTTGCCTCAATATCCTCCAGCTTTAGAAGTCCTGTACAGAGCAGGATCAGAAGCAGGAACAGTCCATATACACCGGCCGGAACCGGAAGCGGCAGGATTGCATTTAAAAATTCTCCGATCATCGTAATGCCAAAGATGATCGCTGATTCTTTGATATACTTCATGATTCATCCTTTCCGGTGATGCCAGCACTGCGTCACCGTCTTATAAATTTTCGTAAACAGTACTGTATTCTACCATCAGAAACAGAAAAGTCAATGCGCATTCTTGTATTCTTTATGTTTTTTTCCTATACTGGAGCTACAGACGATCAGAAGAAAAAATCTCATCAGGAGGTCTCTATGTACCCGAAGCTTTATATTAACTCAACCAATTTGCTCACCCAAAAGCAGCAGCAGGAAATCGCGGAGCTGACAACATTTTGCCGCCATCATGACGGCATTGACCTGTCCTATCCGTCAGAGGAAGAAGATCTCGCTCATTTTCTGGCCTATCTTCCGGACGGACATCTTGCTGCCTGTCTGGCCCTGATTCCCTACGAGGATGATCTGATGGAATGCAGCGCCTTCACCCATCCGGACGATCGGCAGCAGGGCTGTTTTACCAGGCTTCTTGAAGAAGCGCTCTCCCGGCATCCGGATACCGACCTGCTGTTTGCCGTCTCAGAAAATTGTCCGGATACCTTAAAAACGCTGGAGGCCCTGGATGCAGAGAAGGGTGCGGAAGAACACATCATGGAATGCAGCCTGAGCAGTTATCCCCACAATACTGCCAGCAACGGTCTCCGCAACCACCATCCATTTTCCATTACCCGGACTTCCGGCACGGAATATGCCCTTTCCTGTTCCGGTGTCCTCTGCGGCTTTGCCTCAGCTGAACCAGTCAGTGCCGACACGGTCTGCCTGCACCATGTGGAAATTGTCCCGGAATACCGCAACCGGGGATATGGAACAGCTTTTCTCCTGTTGCTCCTCCCGGCTCTTTCCAAAGAAGGCTTTCAGAAGGCTGTCCTCCAGGTATCCGGAGATAATGCCGCCGCCATTGCACTGTACAAAAAAACAGGGTTCTCTGTCACGAAAACCCTGTCCTACTACTTCTATTAAATGAAGAACAACTTACAGCTCCATGGCCTTTTCTGCAGCCAGATCAAACCAGTCTCTCTCCAGATACTCGATGGTGCCGTTGTCCACATGCTCGGCAACCTTCGGGTCGATCGGGAGTTTTGCCAGCACCGGAATGTTGTACTCCCTGGCAATTTCATCAATATGGCTTTCACCAAATACAGAAATCTTCTTGCCGCAGTCCGGGCACTCCAGGTAGCTCATGTTCTCTACCAGACCGATGATCGGAATGTTCATCTTCTGTGCCATCTTCACGGCCTTTGCCACGATCATGGAAACCAGCTCCTGCGGAGAGGTCACGATGATGATGCCATTCACCGGAAGGGACTGGAATACGGTTAACGGAACGTCACCGGTTCCCGGCGGCATATCCACAAACATAAAGTCTACGTCTTCCCAGAGAGTCTCATTCCAGAACTGCTTCACTGCGCCTGCAATGACCGGACCTCTCCAGATGACCGGATCGGTATCATTGTCCAATAAGAGGTTGGCAGACATAATGTCGATACCCAGCGCAGAAGTTGCCGGAATCATCAGGTTGTCCTTGGTCATCATGACCATATTGTTATTCAGCCCAAACGCCTTGGGAATAGACGGACCGGTAATATCTGCATCCAGGATTGCTGTGTGTTTTCCCTTGCTGTTCATCTTCACTGCCATCATGGCAGTTACCAGGGATTTTCCTACACCGCCTTTACCGCTGACAACACCGATTACCTTCTTCACACTGCTTGCCGGGTTTAACGGCTCTAAAAAGCTTGTCTGCTCTGCTGTGCGGCTGCTGCAGGATTCGCCACAGGTACTGCAGTTATGGGTACAATTTTCGCTCATGTAAATTCCTCCAGTTTCTATACATTTCGTACATGTAAGCATACCACATTTCTCAGGAAAACAAAACCCTTGTATACAAAAATATCCTGTATCATGCAGCCTATATGATGTGCCTTCAAAAATATACCTTGTACGAGCATCAAAATCTGTTATAATATAGTTAATAATCTTACAATATTACACTGTTTTCAGAAATATCACACAAAAGCAACGAGGTATCTACGCAATGAATATGAATATGAACCCAAACAGTGAGCTGGTCCAGTCCGCTGTCAATGTCCCGAATCTCGTTCAGGTTCCGGACGCCCTCATCAGCCAGGCCAGAGAATTCCAGCAGGCCATGATGATGTACACCTGCGCCATCCGCGAGGTAAAAACCAAGCTGGAAGTTTTAAATGACGAGCTCTCCATAAAAAACCAGAGAAATCCCATCGAGATGATCAAATCCCGTGTCAAAAAGCCTATCAGCATCGTGGAAAAGCTGCAGAGGAGAAACCTTCCGGTCACTCTGGAATCCATGATGAACAATCTGGATGATGTAGCCGGTATCCGCGTCATCTGCTCCTTTGTCGATGATATCTATTCCGTTGCGAACATGCTTGTCAGCCAGGATGACATCACCGTCATTGCCATTAAGGACTATATCAAAAATCCAAAGCCCAACGGCTATCGCAGCTACCATCTCATCATTGAGATTCCGGTCTTCTTCTCCGAGGAGAAAAAGAATCTGCGGGTGGAGGTCCAGATCCGCACCATCGCCATGGATTTCTGGGCAAGCCTGGATCATCAGTTAAAATACAAAAAGGATATCGGAGCCGCTGCCGACGAGATCAGTGAGGATCTGCGCCAGTGCGCCGAAGTCATCGCCGCCACAGACCAGCACATGCTCCAGATTCGGAAGAGCATTGAGGAGCAGAGCACAAAACAACACAAATTGCAATTATAGGAGAGAACGAATAAAAGTCCGGAAGAGAATAAGACCGCTTTCCTCTATTTTCACATATCGTTGTTTGCTTGCTCTCACAACACACGTGATATGCTGAAAATCCCGGAAAGCGGTCTCATTCACTTCCTACTTTATTGGCCCTGCTACAAAAAATAGAAGCTACAGCCTATATTAACTCTGCCATAAAAAGAAAACGCAGCTCGAACACTACGATTAGATAAAAGCCGGATTTACAGGCTTTCGTCAGCAACGTTCTGGCTACGTTTATTATTATCGTAGAATAACCAATACAGTAGAAGGTTCGGTCAGACTATACAGAATAAGCAGATGCGTTGGAATTTTCTTCATGAGCGAGCATAGCGCCAGACCGGAGAGCATTGTCTGAGCGTGCAGAGCACGCGAGTTTTGCTCGCAGGTCTGGCAATAGGCGGCGGAGCGAATGAAGTACAAAATTTCACAGCATCTGCTTATTCTGTATAGTCTGACCGAACCTTCGGACTCTATTAGTTATTCTTTAAATTTTTATTCGGTTAGCTGCAGTGCCTCGATCATGGACGTATACCAGCGGATCTGGCTTCGGAACTTATTTCGCAGATCTGAGGCATCCGCTTTTCCCTTTCCAAGCTCAAAGAAATTTTCATTGCTGTCTACAAAGATATGAATGGTTCCGTTTCTTAGAAAACTGAGATACAGACTGCCGCTGCAACGGTCTGCGACCTTCAGAAGATTTTCCATCCGGTGTGGTGTCAGAATGTAAAATGCTTCCTGTTCCTGGTCTGCCTTGACCGCAAAACGTTTGTTAAAGACTTCACTTTCCGTTCGGATCAGTTTCTCGCCTTTGAAATCTTTTTCTTTTCTCCTGGCTGACACATGGACATCTCCCGTCAGCTTGTTCTGAACATCACACACCAGCCACTGTCCTTTATAAAGCGTGACCTCCCGTGTTTCCCATTCGTTGTCTGCTTTCTGGTGTTCTTCTGTCTTGCATAGCTCCACATCACTAAATGCAATGGACATTCCTTTGTATACCGCTTTTACAGAATCGCTTCCTTTGCTGACTTCATACGGTTCCGGAAAGAGCATGCCGGCACTGCCGATCAGGCTTGCGGGCAGTCCCCAGCCCGGATGATATTCCACCTGTTCAAAAGCATCTTTCAGTGCCCCGACTACCAGCTCCTCTCCCAACAGCGTTTTGATGGCTTTGCTGTGGGGAGCGCTTATGACAGCTCCCACAAATGCAATGAAAAATCCGATGTACAAAGAGTAGCGAAGCTCCTCAATTTCAAAGACTGCGCAGGCCAGTGTTCCTCCAAGAATCACCACTACGGCTGCATACATGATAAAAGTTCCTACTGACAGCATCACACGGTGTTTTTCCAGCACCGCTGACAATTCTTCATCCGTGTAGGTTTTTCGTTCTTCCATCCTGATCCCTCCAGCATCACTCTATCTTTCTTACTGTTCACAGATTATACAGGCAGACACAGCTGCCGTTTTACACTCTTGCGGAGCATTTTATCTTCAACACAGTCAGAATGTGATCTTTACATCCTCCTGTTTTTCTGTCTCTGCCGCAAAGAATTCCCGGGGTCTGCGGGCACCGGCCAGGAGCTTTGCGGGAAAGACGGAAATCGCTGTATTGTAATCTGCTACGCTGGCATTGTACAGGCGCCTTGCGGCCTGCAGATGCTCCTCGGCATCGCGGATGCCTTTTTGCAGTTCTACAAATACCTCACTGGAACGCAGCTCCGGGTATCCTTCCGCTACAGCGAAGAACCGGCCGCTCAGCATATCCATTTTTTGATCTGCTTCTGCCAGTTCTCCTACACTCATGCCACGCCGAAGCTCTATGGTACGGGTAAACAGTTCCCGCTCGTGCTCCATATAACCTTTGGCGGTACTGAGCATTTTTGTCAGCAGATCATAACGCTTCGTTAAAGCCACCTCGATTCCGGACAGGCTTTCCTGCACCCGGATTTCTTTTTTCTGAAATCCGTTAACCGTTTTTATGAGCCACCGGAGCAAAAGAATCAGTATGATCAAAATTAATATCTTCATAAGTACACTCCCCCATAAATTTCACTTTCTTTTTCATTGCTCTCCTTGCTTTTCATGCTCCCGCTCAGCCATGGAAAGCAATTCATCATGACTGAGTTCCACCGATCCGAACCGGACAAAAATGCCATTAGTCACCGCGCTGCTCCAGATTTTCGGATCAGCCAGAGCACGGAACCGGATCTTATCCAGATAGGGATTCATATCCAGAAGCAGGCGGCTTCCAGATATAAAATCAATCTGCAAAATATACCGTTCCAGCGGCTTTACTGCTGAAATATACCGTCTTTCCACAAAATGCCCCCTCTCTGCCGTGCCCTTGTCTTTCTTTAATATCCATCCCAGTAATACACCGTCTCCTCTCCGTCAAACTGAAGTGTATTCTCGCGCATGCTCTCCTTCATCGTAAAGGATCGTCCATCGGACAGTCTGTAATGATTTCCCTTTGCACTGCTCACACGCTGAAATGCGGTTTCTACATCGCCCTTTCCCTCCTGGAAGGTGAACCAGCGCATAACATCCTGCTCATCCACGACAAGATACGTACGGCTGTTCCGGTCCTTCTCCGGATACCAGTAACCGGTCAGCTTTACAAAATACGCTTTTTCTATGTCGTATACGGTATGATTGTACCTGCGCATCTGCTCCAGGGATTCATAGCCAAGGGCTTCAACTCCGGCTTTCTCTGCCTCCTCGACTTCCTCTTCTTCCTCTGCTCCCTCTTCTTCCTCTGCTCCCTCTTCTTCCTCTGCTTTCTTTGTTATCTTTTCTTCCTCTTCTGCTGCTGCTTCATCCGATTCCTGTACACGTTCCTCTTCTGCCTGCGCGGACCTCCGTGCAAACAGCTCTTCTTCATAAGCCTGCAGAGCCAGTGCTTTTGCAGTTTCCACACCGGTCTCCCCACCATACACAACCTGGGTATTGGTGTATTCCGGCGTCAGTACCAGGATATCTCCATCCTGTAGGCATTCGAGAAGTTCTTCGTTATAAATATCTTCATACTCCGGATTCCACACTGTGATTTCCCGCGGTTCATCCAGCTCCGGCACCGCCACCGTAATCACATCGTCCGGTTTCAGTTCTTCGATCCCGGCAGTTTCCAGAACATCGTACAGCTCTGCGCCCAGTGTATCGGACCAGTCGATCAGAATTGCCGTCACTGCATCATCGCTGGCGTTTACCACTGTAACGGACACAATGTGCTCCGGTTCCAGTGACTCCGGTTCCGCTTCTTTGCTGGCGCCGCAGCCGGAACTAAAAAGCAGCAGTCCTGCTGCAAGAAAAGCAAGTCCGGTCCGGAAGCTTCTTGCATGTCTGCGCCCGCCTCTTACTCTGCCTTTTGCTCCTGCCGTTCTTTGCTTTTTCACGCTCATACCTCCCTTTTTTTCAGTTTCATAATAAGAATGTGCCTTGGCACATTCTCGCGCCGAGGCGCGGTTGCTTCGGCAACCATC
>ERZ773216.1820-NODE-1820-length-23432-cov-4.190657_pt1 | contig 23432 bp, 26 predicted proteins | sample MGYA00511259_ERZ773216 | MGnify/ENA primary metagenome ERZ773216 (study PRJEB29015, sample SAMEA2737764) | human gut metagenome | biome: human gut; feature: human-associated habitat; material: faeces | place: China | collected 2012 ... | reverse complement strand
CGCGAAACCCGCCGGGCTCTGCGCCTTAATGACCATAGTGAGATTTCCATAACACAGCAAAACAAAGTTGGACTCATCATACCAGAGGGCTAACTACGCTGATAGCAGACAAAAAGAAGAAAAAAGGGATCAAGGCTTCATTTTCTGCATCTCTTTCCCCTTGACTATCAAGACTTGCCTCACTCCTGTCTGACCGTTAAGCTTTGCGTTTAAACATAAAAACATCATTGATTATTTCTAAGGTAAGGGAAACCATCATGGAGATCTCCTGGGGCCGCGCACTATGGCGCAATTTTTTGGGCCAGTCCCCCGACTGGTACAAACTCGCCCTCATCATTTTCTTAATCGTAAATCCGTTAATTTTCCTCATCAGCCCTTTCGTCGCTGGCTGGTTGCTGGTAGCGGAATTTATTTTCACTCTGGCGATGGCCCTGAAATGCTACCCGCTGCTCCCCGGTGGTCTGTTGGCTATCGAAGCGGTATTCATCGGCATGACCAGCGCGGAACACGTCCGTGAAGAGGTGGCGGCAAATCTTGAAGTCTTGCTGTTACTGATGTTTATGGTGGCGGGTATCTATTTTATGAAACAGCTATTGCTGTTCATATTTACCCGTTTGCTGTTAAGCATTCGCTCCAAAATGCTGCTGTCGCTCTCTTTTTGCGTGGCGGCGGCGTTCCTCTCCGCGTTCCTCGATGCCTTAACCGTCGTGGCGGTGGTGATCAGCGTTGCTGTCGGTTTTTATGGTATTTATCACCGCGTAGCCTCTTCCCGTACCGAAGATACCGACCTGCAAGACGATAGTCATATCGACAAGCATTACAAAGTGGTTCTGGAACAGTTCCGTGGCTTTCTGCGTAGTCTGATGATGCATGCCGGTGTCGGCACCGCATTAGGCGGCGTGATGACCATGGTGGGCGAACCACAGAACCTGATCATCGCTAAAGCGGCTGGCTGGCATTTTGGCGATTTCTTCCTGCGCATGTCGCCGGTGACCGTCCCGGTTCTGATTTGTGGCCTGTTAACCTGCCTGCTGGTAGAGAAGCTGCGTTGGTTTGGCTACGGTGAAACGCTGCCGGAGAAAGTCCGCGAAGTGTTGCAACAGTTTGACGATCAAAGCCGCCACCAGCGTACCCGTCAGGATAAAATCCGTCTGATTGTCCAGGCGATTATCGGCGTCTGGCTGGTGACTGCGCTGGCACTGCATCTGGCGGAAGTTGGTTTGATTGGTTTGTCAGTCATTATTCTGGCGACATCATTGACCGGTGTTACCGATGAACATGCTATCGGTAAAGCCTTCACCGAATCTCTGCCATTCACCGCACTGTTGACGGTGTTTTTCTCAGTAGTCGCGGTGATTATCGACCAACAACTGTTTTCGCCGATTATTCAGTTTGTGTTGCAGGCATCTGAACATGCTCAGCTGTCGTTGTTCTATATTTTCAACGGTCTGCTGTCATCCATTTCGGATAACGTCTTCGTGGGGACGATTTATATCAACGAAGCGAAAGCGGCAATGGAAAGTGGCGCTATCACGTTGAAGCAATATGAGCTGCTGGCGGTCGCCATTAATACCGGTACCAATCTGCCCTCCGTCGCTACGCCGAACGGTCAGGCTGCGTTCCTGTTCCTGCTGACCTCTGCACTCGCGCCATTGATTCGCCTCTCTTATGGCCGCATGGTGTGGATGGCCCTGCCTTACACCCTCGTACTGACACTCGTCGGCTTGCTCTGCGTCGAGTTTACGCTTGCCCCTGTAACCGAATGGTTTATGCAAATGGGCTGGATAGCAACGCTTTGATAACAACTTACCGGGCATATAAATGCCCGGCTTGCCTTTTCGCCCGATAATTGTCCAATTGCGTCCTATTTTTGCTGCCTCCTGGTGGCGCAGCGAATGAATTGGTTTAAACTGCGCACTCTATGCATATTGCAGGGAAATGATTATGTTGCGATTTTTGAACCAATGTTCACAAGGCCGGGGCGCATGGCTGTTGATGGCGTTTACTGCTCTGGCACTGGAACTGACGGCGCTGTGGTTCCAGCATGTGATGTTACTGAAACCTTGCGTGCTCTGTATTTATGAACGCTGCGCGTTATTCGGCGTTCTGGGTGCTGCGCTGATTGGCGCGATCGCCCCGAAAACTCCGCTGCGTTATGTAGCGATGGTTATCTGGTTGTATAGTGCGTTCCGCGGTGTGCAGTTAACTTACGAGCACACCATGCTTCAGCTCTATCCTTCGCCGTTTGCGACCTGTGATTTTATGGCTCGTTTCCCGGAATGGCTGCCGCTGGATAAATGGGTGCCGCAAGTGTTTGTCGCCTCTGGCGATTGTGCCGAGCGTCAGTGGGATTTTTTAGGTCTGGAAATGCCGCAGTGGCTGCTCGGTATTTTTATCGCTTACCTGATTGTCGCGGTGCTGGTGGTGATTTCCCAGCCGTTTAAAGCGAAAAAACGTGACCTGTTCGGTCGCTAATCCATTCGGCGCTCCTGCGGGAGCGCTTTTTTCCTGCCACTATGTTTATTTGACCCGCAGTAAATCAGAACTTCGCGTTGTATAACGTGGTGAAAGCATGGCACGCTTCATCTGCCATTGTTGCTGGATCCCCTGCCCGGCAAAATAGAGTGTTCCTCTGCCCTCTTTAGCATTTAGCGTATCCATTACCGCCATCAATTGCTCACTCCCGGGGCGCGGTGCGTTGTCATCGAATAAATTGAGCTGCGCGACTCCCTGACTGAAGAAATCTCCCAGTATCACGCCCGCTTTTTGGTAGCGATGGCCCACTTGCCAGATGGCATCCAGAGATCGCGTAGCGGCGTTAATGATATCCCTGCTGTCCTGAGTGGGCGTCAGCAGTTTTACCGACGCGCTATTGCCGTAATAAGGTTCATTGAGCGCAAATGGTGACGTCTTAATAAACGTGGAAATAAACCGACAATATTGATGCTCACTGCGAAGTTTTTCCGCCGCCCGGGCAGCGTAACTACAAATGGCCTGCCGCATCGACGTATAATCCGTGATGCGTTCACCAAACGAACGGGAACAGATAATTTCCTGCTTTGTCGGTGCAAACTCTTCCAGTTGCAAACAGGGTTCGCCGCGCAGTTCACGCACCGTTCTTTCGAGCACGACATTAAAATGTTTACGGATAAACCGGATGTCTGTATCCGCCAAATCGAGAACGGTTTTGATCCCCATCGCGTCCAGTTTTTTGCTGATCCGCCGTCCAATCCCCCAGACTTCATCCACGGGGAGAGCAGACATTAATTTACGCTGGCGTTCCAGATTTGATAAATCCACCACCCCACCCGTCTGCCGCTGCCATTTTTTTGCCGCATGATTGGCAAGCTTAGCCAGCGTTTTGGTCTGGGCGATCCCCACGCCAACAGTAAGATGGGTACGTTGTAGCACCGTTGCGCGAATTTCTCGGCCCAAATCAGTCAGATCGCGACAATTACGCACACCTGTCAGATCGCAGAATGCCTCATCAATACTGTAAATCTCGACGCGGGGCGATAATTCTTCCAGCGTCGACATCACCCGATTGCTCATATCGGCGTAAAGCTCATAGTTACTGCTAAAGCAAACCACGCCACAGCGGCGAAACAGATCTTTTTGTTTGAACCAGGGATCGCCCATTTTAACGCCCAACGCCTTTGCCTCAGCGTTTCGGGCGATAACGCAACCGTCATTATTCGATAGCACAACCACCGGTTTACCCCATAAATCAGGGCGAAACACCGTCTCACAGCTGGCATAAAACGCGTTTACATCACAGAGAGCAAACATCAGCGCATCGCCTTAACGACGTGGATCACCACACCAAAGACATCCAGCGTATCTTCGCTACTGATGGTAATGGGCGAGTACGCACTGTTCATGGGAATAAGCTGCACTGTCGGGCGTAGTTGCAATTTTTTCACCGTAAACTCGCCGTCAACAGCAGCGATGACAATATCACCATGGCTGGCGGTAATAGCGCTATCGACAATCAGTAAATCACCGTCACTAATTCCACCATCAATCATAGAATCACCACTTGCTTTGACGAAGTAAGTCGCGCTGGGATGCTGGATCAACAGTTGATTCAGATCGATGCGCTGTTCAACGTAATCTGCTGCCGGTGAAGGAAAGCCACACTGAACAAGATCGCTAAATAGCGGAAAAGTCACAATTTCGCGGAGATCCGCAGGCTTGATAAACAACATAATAATCTGCCTGAAGTTATACTGTTTTTATATACAGTAGTCTGTTCTTGCCAGCAGATCAATACTGATTCAGGCTATCAATATTTGTCGCTGCATAGACTGCTGATTTTTCGTTCTCTTATCCTGTGCTCACGTGGCCTTCTGGCGACGACGCTCATCCAGCAGAAATGAAAAATATCGCCCGGCTAAAAAATAGAATAGAAGCATTCGCCCAGAAAGGCATTCTCATTAAGGTACTGGATGACGGCATCAAGAAACTGTATTCTGTTGCAGCGGGCGTAGTTGAAGGGAAACTGATTCCAGAATTGAAGAACAAGTTAAAATCTGTGCAGAATTTCTTTACCACCCTGTCTAACACGGTTAAACAAGCGAATAAAGATATCGATGCCGCCAAATTGAAATTAACCACCGAAATAGCCGCCATCGGGGAGATAAAAACGGAAACTGAAACAACCAGATTCTATGTTGATTATGATGATTTAATGCTTTCTTTGCTAAAAGAAGCGGCCAAAAAAATGATTAACACCTGTAATGAGTATCAGAAAAGACACGGTAAAAAGACACTCTTTGAGGTACCTGAAGTCTGATAAGCGATTATTCTCTCCATGTACTCAAGGTATAAGGTTTATCACATTTAAAAACACAGCCGTTTTTTAAAGATTGAGAGTTACCTGTTGATAATAAGGTATCGGGTAACTCTCATTATGACAGAGCGCTTTCAAAAACAGGGCTACGAAATGGCGAGCATCCAGACGTATATTAAGAAAGCCCCCATCAACATCTATTAAATTTATCACTGCGCCCAGTCAGGTTTATTTAAGATATGATCCTGCCAGTCAATCACTTCTGATTCTTTCACTGCGATATGACGCACAGAGATACGTTCACCATGCATTGCCGCTTTCGAACCAGTAAGTAGCGGATGCCACGCAGGTAAATCTTTACCTTCCGCCAGCAAACGATAAGCGCAGGTCATTGGCAGCCATTCGAATGTTGGCAGATTTTCACGGGTTAATTTAATGCAGTCGGGTTCAAACTCGAAACGACGTTCGTAGTTCCGACATTGACAAGTTTTAATATTGAGCTGGCGACAGGCGACGTTAGTGAAGTAGATTTCGTCGGTGTCTTCATCCATCAGCTTATGCAGGCAACACTGACCGCAACCATCACACAACGACTCCCATTCCGCATCGCTCATTTCGTCCAGGGTTTTACTTTGCCAGAAAGGTACATCGCTCATCAGGTGTTCCGCCATTACGTTAAAACGCACCTTATAACCAGTCTGGCACAGCGATGCAAGTTTTGCCGCCGCTTTCAGGCGGCAAAAAGTATTACAAAACGCGAGTTGTCAAAGAATGCCCATCGAAAGTGACTGTCAGCTCATCACCACTTTGCAACGGGCCGACGCCATCAGGCGTGCCTGTCAGCACAACGTCACCGGCCTTGAGGGTAAAGAACTTGCTCATATAAGCGATCAGCGGAACGATTTTATGGATCATGTCCGCAGTCGTACCTTGCTGGCGTTGTTCGCCGTTTACGCTCAGGCCCAGCGTTGTATTTTGTGGATCGCCGGTAAATTCCGCCGCGGGGATAAACCCGGAAAGCGGACAAGAGTTATCAAACGCTTTGGCCTTTTCCCACGGCTGCCCGGCTTTCTTCATTTTTCCCTGAACATCACGCAATGTCAGATCGAGCGCCACGCCGTAACCGGCAATGGCTTTACGGACATGCTCTTCCGTAGCCTGACGCAGCGTCGCGCCAATCAATACCGCCAGTTCGACTTCATGATGAACTGAACCGAAATCGGATGGGATCGCCAATGGCTGCCGCAGATCGCACAGTGCCGTTTCTGGTTTAATAAACAGCACTGGCTCTTCGGGCACTGCGCTGCCCATCTCTTTAATATGTTTGGCATAGTTACTACCAACACAGACTACTTTACTCACCGGATAATCCAGCAGCGCACCTTGCCAGTTGTGATGTTGATACATAACGTTCCCCTCACCTTATCGTGGATATGAAAACCCGCGCCGACAAAGATAATGCCACCGCCGGATATCGGTTATTTGTTAGTGTCGTCTGTTTTCTGCCCCATGACGGAAAGATGTTGCTTCAGCAAATCTTCGGGTGGTGGCGGTAACTGCAAATAGTAACCTTGCTCGGTTAATGCCAGTTTAACCTTTTCAATATCAGCATTGACCAGTTTCTTGCGCCCATCCAGCGGCAGAATCATCGCTAACTGAGGCTGACCAAAACCTTTCATCAGTTCCTCAGGAACACGCGAAAAATCGTCTTTTTTTTCGACATATAAATAGGTCTGGTCACGCTTGCTGCTTCGATAAATCACACAAAACATACTTTTACTCTTTAAGATGCCAGGTTTTGGCATAAGCTAACATCAATGAAACCCGCGCCACAAGCCAGCCAGCTGTAGATTTCTGCGGTTTGTTGAGTCCATGCCCCTTTATAAGTAATCCCCCCGGCAAAAATGCCGCGCCGGGATTTAACCGAACGCAGGAAAGCCACTGGAATTCTCCTGTGATGAATTGTTATATTATAACAGTTCATCGTACTCATTCTGAACAGGAGACTACCAATGAAAATTAAGGGCATCAGTAAGGCTGTATTGTTGCTTGCACTGCTAACCTCCACGAGCTTTGCTGCGGGTAAGAATGTCAATGTTGAGTTCAGCAAAGGCCATAGCAGCGCTCAGTACTCCGGCGAAATAAAGGGATACGATTACGATACATATACCTTCTATGCCAAAAAAGGTCAGAAAGTGCATGTGAGTATCTCTAATGAAGGCGCTGATACTTACCTCTTCGGGCCAGGAATCGATGATTCAGTTGATTTATCCAGATATTCACCAGAACTCGATAGTCACGGACAATACTCACTCCCTGCTTCTGGCAAATATGAGCTGCGAGTGCTGCAAACCCGAAACGACGCCCGTAAAAACAAAACTAAAAAATATAACGTCGATATTCAAATTAAGTAAATATCAACCGACGGGGACTCTCCCCGTCATAAACGTTAACGCCCCACTCCTCTCTGTCGCTCAAGAGGTTAATGACGAATAGCAGACAATGCCGAATAGAACATAATGTAAACAAGGCATCACTCACGACACATAAATAACATCTTTGTGGTGATTTGATTGATTTTTCCACTCCGCTTACCATTCACACCAAAATAACGATCATCACGACATAATTTTTCTTTAACATCGCAAAATACATCGTTAGCGAATGTAAATTCGCTGGGATCGTAGCCTTGTAATGATTGTAAGTTTTCAGCGGCTTTTTCGCCGAGATATTTCCTTGTTAACTCTGGGGAAATGCCATCTGAGTTCACACAAATATACGGGTCGCAAACAACGCCGCACGCCGGAGATTGAAGTCCGCCAGCGTCATTTCCAGACGCCATTGATGAGAACATCATCCCCACACCTGACAATCCGATATAAAAAATACGCATCATATTCATAGCACATCCTGATAATCCAACCGTACAACACTTATGCTCATTTCATCATCAATCCGTAATCAAAACCGCTGACCTGGACGAGTTACGATGACCTGACAGAAGTATCAGACGTCTTCTGCGGTTTCTATGATAGAGCAATTCTGTGGCGGATATTAAGATAACGGGTATCTGTTCTTTAATGATGCCGCAAAAAATGGAAAGTTAAGAAAGCCTGGCGTGGTGAAAAAATACACTTGCCTCAATACTGGATATTTAAACAGGTCTGGAGATGCTGTCACGATTAGGGTGCGGAAAAAGGACGCGTAAATAAGAACAATCAAAAGTACGACGGCAATGGGTTGATTGACAAGGGTATTTTTTAAGCTATGAATCAGCGCCATTTATCACAGAATAGACTTTTACTCTGAATAAATGGGAGGGTGACTTGCCTCAATATAATCCAGACTATAACATGCCTTATAGTCTTCGGAACATCATCGCGCGCTGGCGATGATTAATAGCTAATTGAGTAAGGCCAGGATGTCAAACACGCCAATCGAGCTTAAAGGCAGTAGCTTCACTTTATCTGTGGTTCATCTGCATGAGGCAGAACCTAAGGTTATCCATCAGGCGCTGGAAGACAAAATCGCTCAGGCCCCCGCATTTTTAAAACATGCCCCCGTTGTACTCAACGTCAGTGCACTGGAAGACCCGGTAAACTGGTCAGCGATGCATAAGGCGGTTTCGGCAACCGGTTTGCGGGTTATTGGCGTAAGTGGCTGCAAAGATGCGCAACTTAAAGCCGAAATTGAAAAAATGGGGCTGCCTATCCTGACGGAAGGAAAGGAAAAAGCGCCGCGTCCAGCTCCCGCACCACAGGCTCCAGCGCAAAATACAACGCCGGTCACAAAAACGCGTTTAATAGATACCCCGGTGCGTTCCGGTCAGCGTATTTATGCTCCACAATGTGATCTGATTGTTACAAGCCACGTTAGCGCTGGGGCCGAATTGATTGCCGATGGGAACATTCATGTCTATGGCATGATGCGCGGTCGTGCGCTTGCAGGGGCAAGTGGTGACCGGGAAACGCAAATATTTTGTACGAACCTGATGGCGGAACTGGTGTCCATCGCAGGTGAATACTGGCTGAGTGATCAAATCCCAGCAGAATTTTATGGCAAAGCGGCGCGACTGCAGTTAGTCGAAAACGCTTTGACCGTTCAACCGTTAAATTGATCCCTTTTTAACAAGGAATTTCTATGGCACGCATTATTGTTGTTACTTCGGGCAAAGGGGGTGTTGGTAAGACAACCTCCAGCGCGGCCATCGCTACTGGTTTGGCCCAGAAGGGAAAGAAAACTGTCGTGATAGATTTTGATATCGGCCTGCGTAATCTCGACCTGATTATGGGTTGTGAACGTCGGGTCGTTTACGATTTCGTCAACGTCATTCAGGGCGATGCAACGCTAAATCAGGCGTTAATTAAAGATAAGCGTACTGAAAATCTCTATATTCTTCCGGCATCGCAAACACGCGATAAAGATGCCCTCACCCGTGAAGGGGTCGCCAAAGTTCTTGATGATCTGAAAGCGATGGATTTTGAATTTATCGTTTGTGACTCCCCGGCAGGGATTGAAACCGGTGCGTTAATGGCACTCTATTTTGCAGACGAAGCCATTATTACCACCAACCCGGAAGTCTCCTCAGTACGCGACTCTGACCGTATTTTAGGCATTCTGGCGTCGAAATCACGCCGCGCAGAAAATGGCGAAGAGCCTATTAAAGAGCACCTGCTGTTAACGCGCTATAACCCAGGCCGCGTAAGCAGAGGTGACATGCTGAGCATGGAAGATGTGCTGGAGATCCTGCGCATCAAACTCGTCGGCGTGATCCCAGAGGATCAATCAGTATTGCGCGCCTCTAACCAGGGTGAACCGGTCATTCTCGACATTAACGCCGATGCGGGTAAAGCCTACGCAGATACCGTAGAACGTCTGTTGGGAGAAGAACGTCCTTTCCGCTTCATTGAAGAAGAGAAGAAAGGCTTCCTCAAACGCTTGTTCGGAGGATAAGTTATGGCATTACTCGATTTCTTTCTATCGCGGAAGAAAAACACGGCCAACATTGCAAAAGAACGGCTGCAGATTATTGTTGCTGAACGCCGTCGCAGCGATGCAGAACCGCATTATCTGCCGCAGTTGCGTAAAGATATTCTTGAGGTCATTTGTAAATACGTACAAATTGATCCTGAGATGGTAACCGTACAGCTTGAGCAAAAAGATGGCGATATTTCTATTCTTGAGCTGAACGTGACCTTACCGGAAGCAGAAGAGCTGAAATAAGCCCGCTGTAAAAACGCATTTATCTTCAAGGCAGAGTCATTTCTGCCTTGAGTTTTTCATCCCTCTCATCCACGTTGTGGTAAAGCGGCGAGTATTCTTGCTGATACTCCTCATTGCTATTTCCACCTCCCCCTTTACACCTTAAGGCTGTTCCCACGCACAGAACAAAATGTTTATGCCTGGTTGAGTAAATAACCCTGTTGTTAGTGTGGATATACTGGGAGATGATAACCCCGCAATTTCATTATTCATTGTTCTCCCATAGGATGAGGTTTCCCGCCGTAACTGGCGGGCTTTTTTTGCCGCAGAATTTTCCCTTTTAACACCCTGTAAACGAAAACTGCGCCGAAGCGCAGTTTAATCGTTGATGGTCAGAACGACCAGTTCACACCAGCCACCGCGTTCCACGGGGACTCCACACCGGCACCATGGCTATACCCCACCCCGAAATGCCCGCTTAACGTACTGCTGAATGAGGCTTTAATACCTGCCTGGTATATTCCACGTCTGCCCGACAAATCATTGACAAAATTACCGTCACTATTCACTTTCACTCGATTATCATCGACAAATTCTTTGCGCACAGCCGCCTTCAGCCAGGGTTCAATTTCCATGCCGTTCCCCAGACGCATGTTGTAACTCAGCGTTGCACCAAGTTCACGATATATACTGCGGGTATCGACTGATTTCGACCCCATGCCATTGGATAAATGATAGTAGCGTCTAAGTGACCTTAGCTCTGCTGCAACATCATCCCGCAGGCACCAGACCAGGGGATTCATCCTGAAGAGACAGCGCAGGTGTATTGTGTTCACCGCTCACCAAAGACATCATGATGAAATGATGATATCCCGCATAAGAAAGAGGCATTTTTTAAACGCAGTGCGCTGAAGTGTAGTTGGATAAAAAATCACTCTTTTCTGATAATACTGTTGTACGCTTATTTTTCGACAATGAGGCCGTCGACAAAATAAAATGACTAATGTAATCATTGCTGATGAATATTTTCTGCTCACATAAAAATCACACAATAATATTCATAAATCAGATTATCTTACCTTTACAACATTGTATTAACACTCAATGACACTTCTTGAATAAAAATATTGTCAATCAATGAGTTATTTCTCATTTGAGATTATTCTTATTCCCGTAAAAAACATAATTCCTATCATCACAGTCACGCTCATTTTGAATTGTCTGAATAATAGCGAGCGTTCTTTAGTTAAGCAGATCTTAATTGAAGACGAAATTATTGTGTGTGCAACTTACTTAATACCGGACATCTAAGTTGAAGAAAAAAATACTTGCCTTCGGGCTTATCTCAGCATTGTTCTGCTCCACGCCAGCGATGGCGGATATGAATCGCACCACGAAAGGTGCATTGCTAGGCGCAGGCGTTGGTTTACTTACTGGCAATGGTGTTAATGGCGTACTGAAAGGTGCAGCTGTTGGCGCTGGTGTTGGTGCAGTAACAGAAAAAGGCCGCGACGGTAAAAATGCGCGTAAAGGTGCAAAAGTAGGTGCCGCCGTTGGTGCTGTCACTGGCGTTCTGACCGGCAATGGCCTCGAAGGGGCGATTAAAGGTGCCGTGATTGGCGGTACGGGTGGTGCAATTCTGGGTAAAATGAAATAAGGAATGATGATGAAAAAATTTGCTTTACTGGCGGGCCTGTTTGTTTTCGCACCAATGACCTGGGCGCAGGACTACAATATTAAAAACGGTTTGCCGTCAGAAACCTATATTACTTGCGCAGAAGCCAACGAAATGGCAAAAACTGACAGCGCACAGGTTGCAGAAATTGTTGCGGTAATGGGTAATGCCAGCGTTGCCAGCCGTGATTTAAAAATTGAGCAATCTCCGGAACTGAGCGCCAAAGTGGTAGAAAAACTGAATCAGGTTTGCGCTAAAGACCCGCAAATGCTGTTGATCACGGCAATTGATGACACCATGCGTGCTATCGGCAAAAAATAATATTTCATATGTACCGCGTCGATGAATACGACGCGGTTTTTTAGCTAACGGCGGGATCAGAACTTATATTTCAGGCCCACCATCACTGTGGTGTCATTGTAGCCATTATCACCCAGCTGCACGCCCACATTCCCCCAGACGCTGGCCGCTGGATTCAGGTTGCCATTTACGCCAAGTTTAATTTCCCCCAAATTACTCGCCCCATCTTGTTCGACTTTCACACCGTTCATTGAGACAGCAAAATCTTTACTGTTATGGATCCAGTTCATTTCAACAAAAGGTTCAAAGTCGTCACCGTGCGGACCGCTGTTTTTCTCCTGAGTACGAATAAAGGTGCGGAAACCAAGTCGGATCTGGATGTTGTTATTTGCGTCATTCTCAATACGTGAGCCATTGGCTTCGGTGTGCGCATTATGATCGACGCCCATCCAGATAGCCTGTGCCTGTGGCTGGAAGATCCACGTATATTTCGCCGCTTCCAGACCAAAGGATTTATTCAGGGCAAAACCGTAACCCGCTTCCCGCGAGACGGTTGCACCTTTCGCGCTATAGGATTCATAGGCTAATTCATCCCCTTTCACCGAGTTTTTAAACCAGCTATATTGCGCCCAGGCGTCAATGTATGCGCCTTTTTTACTGATGTCATCGGCAAACCAGGTGGCATACAGCCCTGCGCTATAGCCTCTGACACTCCCTTTCGAACGATAATCCGACACGCTGGAATGAGTTGAGTTGTAGTCGCGGGCATAACCAGCCAACACTCCCAAACGCCAACTGTCACTGTCGGTAAAACCACCGGTTAACAGATCCGCCCCTAACTGCGAGACGTAGCGATGCGAGGTCGTTCTCAACTGTCCGTTGCTGTCACGCCAGGCATTATGCCCGCCAATTTGACGTAGCCAAAGCCGGCTTGAACGCTCCTGTTAAGTTACAGGATCGATGTAACGCGTTTCACCTGCACGATCGTTCAGACGCATAACAAAAAGAGTGTTAGCGGCTGCCAGGTTGGCGACGTAACTTCCAGCTTCAGGGAGCAGGACGGGGGTAGGCGCAACAGTAGGCGCTGAACTTCCTCCGGAGTTTGTTTCACCGCCGCTCGTTGCCTGGAAGTTAGTCAGATACCAGTTTTTATTGGTCGCTTCGGTATTACCTCGGGTTAATGAATATTCGTAGGCACCGGCGAAAATCCTCGAATCCTTAATAAATTCCCCATTTGATTCCCCCTCAACGCTGATAATCTCTATCCCATTTAACGTGTAAGCCCCGCTGCCGCCAGCATTGGTAACTTTAACTCGGGTTGTTCCAGAGGTATTTCCATTAATAACGACTTTATCCGTAGCTGAATTATCATCACCCAATTCAGTTCTGAGATGCAATACGCCATTATTACCAACGTAATTTTCAGTTATTGTTAATCTTGTTGGTTCGACATCCCGTCCATCTGCCCGGGAAATATAGACCGTACTATTATCAACCGTGAGGTTGCTCACCGTTGAGTCAGCTTTAATATCCCAGGTACTATTATCTGAAAGCGACAGATAGGTATGAGTGTTATCATCTGTTGAAAGATTGGCTGAACCCGTTATTTTTGAATTAGTTGCATCGACGGTCAAATGACCTTTAATATTATTGATAAAAACATCTGCAGCCGATGATACCTCACTATCCGTAATGGTCACGTTACTCGTCTCATTTTTATGGTAGAGGATTTCATTTGCTGACCGTAGTGAGCTACCAGATAAAATATCTACCGTTGCTTCCTGACCATTTATGGAAGACTCCAGCACAATTCCAGCCCCCTGATGCGCGACTGCAGATGTATTTTTCAGCGTCACCGTGCCGCCATTATAAATTTTAGCAATCGCGGCGTCAGGACCCGTTGTATAAATTTCTCCCTGGTTAAATGAAACTGTCCCCTGGCGAGCAGCGATGGCATGAGCATTGTCCCCATGCGTGGTGATATCAACATCGGTTAATGTAACGCTGGCATTGGTATAATCAAGCTTGCTACCCTCCTTGACGACAGTGCCATTAGCGTAAGCGGCATAACTTTCTGTTCCGTGGGTTGTTATCTCCCCTTTTGCCATATCCAGTTTTGCTTTGGCGTTATTTTCATTACTTCCTGTATCGGCAGTACTTTCTTCATCAAGAGAAGATACACACGCACGCGCGCTTCCGGGAGATGCACACGCAAGAACGCCGACTGCGTGATTACCCGCAGTAACGATAAAAGTATTACCTCCGTCAGAAAAAGAGGGGGTAGCCGAACCGTCAGGGTTGACTCTTATTATGGTATCAGTATTCAGGTTTCCATCAACTTGACTTAACAAACCAACAGAATAATCTCCCGTCGTGACAATCGTATTATTACCCCGCAAAGTGACAGCACCGCCATATTCACTTACGACTGCGCTAGCTGTATATGCTGTGCTTAGAGAACTATTGTCAGAAGGATATAAACCGCCCGTTGTTACAATGACGCCATTGTTAATGGTTAAATTGCTACCCTTTCCTGCAACAGATACACCGTAACTTCCATTACCCGTTGTTATAACTAGCGCATTATCAATATCTTTTACTTTTCCATCTTTTATTGCCACAGGATGTTTATATTCATCGTGCTGAATAAACTGTTCAGCATATGCATTACCCACCGCCAAAGCAATAAGTCCTAAACTAAACCCGGGGAGTTTTTTCAGTTTCATAGATTAACCATCCATTCATTGGATTAACAAACATTCCTGGTCAAATAACCTATGAGTTCAGATTACCAAAACGGAGGGTAAAGACAAAAACAAAAGCACAAAAAATTTAAATAGATAAACAGCGACAATATATAAATGATAAATAAGGCGGCATTATCATTTTTCACCTTATTTTCATGACATTGATCACTTTGGGGTGACGATTTTGTTTAACAAATAACTCTTCGACATCAAAACCATTAATAGTCGCCATAGAAATTATTTCAATGATATATAAAACAACTGTGATAACAACAGAGTTGACAACTATTTGCGCAATAATTCCTTTCCTTCAATGATCCAGGCGTTCACTGCCAGCAACCCATTCAGCCGCATACTGACAGTGAGAAACTGAAAGATTAGTGCTGATCCCTGTGGCTTACGAGTCTTTCCCTTAATCGATTAATCAGATTGATCGCCAGCCAAACAAGGGCATTAAGCAAATTTATCGTCACAAGCACTTCTCCCAGCCCGGTACTGGGTTTTGCAATAAGGATGACCAGGAGAGTGATCAGCATAAATGCAATGGAAAAGATGATATAGAGAGTGAAATAATCCAGATTATTACTATTGTTCATGCTACTAATGGCAATCCTGTCAAAACTTTCAAACAATTATAGCAAACAAAATAATGAACAATAGTAACAAGAGGCAACGAGCTAATTAGCTGTCTATAATTACACCGCACTATGGCCTTACTGATCAATTTTCACTCAACCACAACCTTCACCTTCGGTTTAGAAAGGATAATTTTGACCAGGTCGAAGTATGTAACAGGTTTATAGAAATAATAACCCTGCTGAAATGTGATATTATTTTGGTTCAGATAGTCAAGTTGTTCTTTCGTTTCGACACCTTCAGCGACGATACTGATCGAAAGTTTACGCGCCAGAACCAATACACAATCCAGAATTCGGGTTGATTCTGGGTCTGCGTTTACGCGGCCAACGAAACTGTGATCAATTTTGATATAATCAATATGCAGGTCATGCAGATAAGAAAGCCCTGAGTAGCCAGTACCGAAATCATCCAGCGCGATGACAAAACCATTTTCATGCAGAATGTTCAACCGCTGAACCAGACTTTCATCAACATTCAATGGCTCACGCTCGGTGACTTCCAGAACAAGGTTTAAATCGCGGCGGGTAAAACTGTCACGGAAATTTAAACACTCGTCGACAAACGTCGGCGAAATAATATGCGAAGCGCTAAAATTAATTCCAATATGAAAACCTTCCGGCAGTTTACTCGCGATAGCGTTCATCTGTCTGGCAACCTGATTCATCAGGCTTCGCGTAAGCGGAACGATTAATCCGGATTTTTCAGCAAGTGGAATAAATGCCGCAGGTGATATATATCCACCGTGAGGTTGTTTCCAGCGGGCTAACACCTCAACTCCCCGCAATGTCCCTTCCCGACCATTTACCACAGGTTGGTAAAAAGGGACGATCTCCCCATTATTTATAGCCCGTCGCAGGATCTCTTCAGGCGTTGCACTTTTATTGAAATACCTATCAAGCAGGAAGGCAGCGGCGCAGGCGATTAACAGAATAAATATCAAAATCCCAAAGCCTTTATCGATAAGTCTGTAGAAGCTAAAGAGTGGCGGCGGGTTAAAGATAATAGTGAAATGATATTTTGTGGAGTGAACCTTCTCGGTATAGGGATAGTGTCCATTAAGCGTCATCACATCACCCGTAGGTCCAATAATGTCATCTGCCACGCGTAATACATACCTTACCCCTTTCAAGGGTACATTAAGTGCCCCGCGAATATGCTGATCACTTATCGTAACCAAAATGCGCGTATCTGCAAATTGGTTCTGATAGAGCAGGATAGGTAATCTATTAACGGTGTCGATTGCCGGAGCCAACAGTAAATTACTGTCCGGGACAACAGGAATACGAGACAGCAGGACCCGATTCCCCGGTAAGGATGTACACCAGACCGTACCCTGTTTGAGAATGATGATTGTGCGCAGGTGGGGTTTCAGAGCTGCTTCAGTGCCAAGCTGATATTGCTCCTCGAGGTTGCATTCCTTCCCGGCAATGTTAACCGCTGTTTGAGTCGCTTGTGACGCTTCTTCAAGTATATGATTGATATTGTTGGCGGCATATCTCGCTCCCGCCAGGTACTCTGCTTTTGCGGAATACCAGAGCTGGATGTTCAAAATAGCGACACCGGTTATAAACAAGCATATCGCAACGAGGATGGGTATGAGTGTATTGCGCATTTGCTTGTCCCGGCCAAAGGGTTTAATACATGAAAATGCCATTCATTCGCTCGCGCTGGCATCTACAGAGAGCATGGTAGAGAGCATAAGAAATATCCACGCCGAAGATAAAATTTTCTCCAACTTCATCTAACCTATTAATTATTGAGCACAATGTAGGCAGAATTAAACAAATTAGGTGGGATATCAGGCGTCAAGAATGAAAAACGAGCGCTCTCCATTCCTGTTTGCCCCCTGATATTGCGGATATATTAAGAAAGCATAACGCCTGAAATGCTCACTTTGCACCAGCATGGTGATACAGCTGATGTTTATTCTAAAACCTTACTCAAGTTCTAAGAGAGCACGGATTCCCTGTCATTAATAATGATATCCGTTAGTGTAGTCTTATGCATTTCAATGTACTGCAATATTTGCAGATAGAGATCAGAAAGAATCACACTAGTTTCATCTTTTAAACGCAAGCGTAAAGCCTGATCAATAATATGACTATCAACATACCCGTGCGTCATGAGCACCTCCCTCTCGAGATTTTTAAACAAAGCACATTGCAAAATAAATCTCTCGGGGATTGAATTATTCATGTCAGCCTCGTAGGAATATTGACCCAATAAAATTATGCTGTGTATAGTCTAAAGCGACAGACAAAAATAAGATGACTGAGTTTTCTATAAACTTATACTTAATAATTAGAAGTTACATATCATCAGCTGTGTATCGCAACACGATTTCCAGTGTTTTTCTAATCACATCAGCTTTGAGAATATCACTTGTTGTTTCCAGGGAGTGTATCAGACTTAAGATAATATTTTTATTATTAACATTATCGCCTGAAAGCATTAAATTGGTGACAGCCTGCCCTAACACAGCTGACTCTTCTTCTAACAAATTACCCGAACTGCGAAAGTAACTTGCTAACGCTTTATCAGTTATTGCATTATGAATTGTAGTATCTTCAAGCATGGTAACCTCTCATCTTACTTATGAAATTTTAATGTATTCTGTTTATTTTCTTACCATTGAACATACTTTTATTGTCAGCTATCGCTGTTCTTCTGTTTGGCCCTCCTGTATCACTGTTGCTAAAATCACGAATTATGCTGTCAATTAAATCGCGTCGGAAAGCATCTTCCTCAGCCGATTTCATTACGAGTAATTGCTTAATAAGAGTCTGCAATGAAAAATTTATCTTCATGCGCAGTATCTGGATCACCGCCTGGCCAGTAATTTCATATTTTATACGTTCATTATCAGATGTCTTCATAACGACTTCATAGCTAACCTGTTAAATAATCAGGCTGTTGCATTATTCAAAAAGCAACCCAATTAGTGCATTATAATGTTTCTGTTCCTCTTCCCCAGTCGCGTGTTCCAGTCGGCAAAGAAGTTTGGCACAAAGCGACTTTCGACTCAGATTACGTCCATCTTTCAAAATCTCAGTCACAATTTCCCCGAGAGTTTCCTGCTGAGTAGGCAAGTTAGCTTTTGCAAAGTAACGAGTGATTGCTCCCGCAGAATCTAAAGTCACTGAATTTTGATGCATGCTACGCCTCTGTTAAAAATGTTAATCAATGTTAAGTGAGGTAACAATAGCAAACTTGTACGAAATATGTGTACAGAATGATAAATTAATTTTTTGCAATTAGTGCTAATGCATATAAAACAATGTGTTATGATAAAACATATTGCATCATTTAACTGACAATCTATACAAGATTTTTCGCCAACTAGTGTTCAACTTTTTCCATTTTTTATCAATGTAAAGAAACGGTTATGTTTTGGTATTAAAAGAAAGACACAAGAAGATATGTCTGTTACCGTCTTACTCTCGCCTCACCCATTACCCTGGATTGTTAATGCTTACCACCCTTATTTATCGTAGCCATATACGTGACGACGAACCTGTCAAAAAAATCGAAGAAATGGTTTCGATAGCAAATCGCAGGAACATGCAGTCTGACGTAACAGGGATCTTACTGTTTAATGGTTCTCATTTTTTCCAGCTTCTGGAAGGTCCGGAAGAACAGGTTAAAATGATATATCGGGCTATATGCCAGGATCCACGGCACTATAATATTGTTGAGCTGCTGTGCGATTACGCGCCTGCTCGCCGTTTTGGCAAAGCGGGAATGGAATTATTTGATTTGCGCCTGCACGAGCGAGATGACGTTTTACAGGCCGTATTCGACAAAGGCACATCAAAATTTCAGCTAACTTATGATGACAGAGCGCTACAATTTTTTCGTACTTTTGTCCTTGCAACCGAACAAGCAACCTATTTCGAGATCCCTGCCGAAGACTCCTGGCTTTTTATCGCTGACGGATCTGATAAAGAACTTGATTCCTGTACCCTTTCACCAACTATAAACGACCACTTTGCCTTTCATCCTATTGTCGATCCCTTATCGCGGCGGATAATCGCTTTTGAAGCCATTGTGCAAAAAAATGAAGACAGCCCGTCAGCTATAGCGGTTGGGCAGCGTAAAGACGGGGAAATCTACACAGCGGATCTTAAAAGTAAGGCGCTTGCATTCGCGATGGCACACGCACTTGAGCTCGGTGATAAAATGATATCAATCAATCTATTACCTATGACCCTGGTTAACGAACCTGACGCAGTCTCTTTTTTACTTGATGAAATAAAGGCCAATGCTCTGGTGCCTGAACAAATCATCGTTGAATTTACTGAAAGTGAAGTCATATCTCGGTTTGATGAGTTTGCCGAAGCGGTTAAATCGCTAAAGGCTGCTGGTATCAGTGTAGCAATTGATCATTTTGGCGCAGGTTTTGCCGGTTTGTTACTCCTGTCACGCTTCCAGCCTGACAGAATTAAAATCAGTCAGGAATTGATTACCAATGTTCATAAAAGTGGGCCACGGCAGGCAATTATTCAGGCGATCATAAAATGCTGTACATCACTTGAAATTCAAGTCTCTGCTATGGGTGTGACAACACCAGAAGAGTGGATGTGGCTTGAATCTGCAGGAATTGAGATGTTTCAGGGAGATCTGTTTGCTAAAGCTAAATTGAATGGTATCCCTTCCATAGCGTGGCCAGAGAAAAAATAATTTTCAGCACATTCTTTCACATGATTTCAGTAAATCATCGTGAAAATGAATACGTTATGTTTAAATTTAATCCACATTAAAAATAATGTTTCATCCAATTTAGCTGAAATCTTATTTATACTTTGTACAATTTTAGCGTATATTGTACAAAGTATTATTGGGTCGTGTACAGGCGGCGGAGATTTATGACCGCAAGGAGGAATTGTGGCTTATTACAGCATTGGTGATGTTGCTGAACGTTGCGGGATTAATCCTGTCACTCTCCGGGCCTGGCAACGCCGCTACGGTTTGTTAAAACCACAGCGCAGTGAAGGCGGACACCGACTCTTTGATGAAGAAGACATACAACGTATCGAAGAGATCAAGCGTTGGATAAGTAATGGCGTCCCTGTAGGCAAAGTTAAAGCATTACTGGAAACCACCAGCCAGGATACGGAAGATGACTGGAGCCGCCTGCAAGAAGAGATGATGTCAATTCTTCGTATGGCTAATCCTGCCAAACTACGCGCGAGAATTATTTCACTGGGTCGAGAGTACCCGGTAGATCAATTGATTAATCATGTTTACCTTCCTGTTCGCCAGCGTCTCGTGCTTGATCACAACACCTCCCGCATTATGAGCAGTATGTTTGACGGCGCATTAATTGAATACGCAGCAGCATCGCTTTTCGAAATGCGCCGTAAGCCCGGTAAAGAAGCCATTCTGATGGCGTGGAATGTTGAAGAGAGAGCACGATTGTGGCTGGAAGCATGGCGTTTATCATTGTCAGGATGGCACATTTCTGTTCTTGCTGATCCCATTGAATCGCCGCGCCCGGAACTGTTCCCAACGCAAACATTGATTGTCTGGACAGGCATGGCACCAACGAGAAGGCAAAACGAACTTTTACAACATTGGGGTGAGCAAGGTTATAAAGTCATCTTTCATGCCCCCTAATTTCACCTTTATCCCGCCCCTTAGACAGAATGTTATAATCTGAACCCACAACAGCGTTTGTACCGGAGCTGGTCCGTTGCAAAATGCTCACCGGGAGAATTCAGGTAATCCCCCTTTCACACTTTGTACATATCACAGCCAAAGGACAGACCAGATTGAAGTGGTAAAACCGATCGTGCACACTACGCAGTCTCACAACTAACAAGAGGTTATTATCCTGATGGATCAGGTCGTTGTTTTTCAAAAGATGTTTGAGCAAGTGAGAAAAGAGCAAAACTTCTCCTGGTTTTATTCAGAATTAAAACATCACCGTATTGCACATTACATTTATTATCTGGCTACGGATAACATCAGAATTATTACTCACGATGACACGGTTTTGTTATTAAGAGGAACCAGGAACCTGTTAAAAGTTAGTACGACCAAGAACCCTGCTAAAATAAAAGAGGCCGCATTGCTTCATATTTGCGGAAAATCTACATTTCGGGAGTACTGTTCAACACTGGCAGACGCGGGCGTTTTCCGGTGGGTTACTGATGTTAATCATAACAAACGCAGTTACTACGCCATTGATAATACGCTTTTATATATTGAAGATGTAGAAAATAATAAACCATTAATCTAGCTAAAATTGGATGCTTAAGAAATGCTTCATAATTCAGTAAGGCATTAGCATAATGGAAATAAAAGTGCAGAGAATATCCCTATGGATGATTAATACTGTCTTTTTATTGCCACCCATAAATAATCACCAGGCCAATACTATCAACTTGATATTTGAAATGTGACCACTTAACTTTTGATATGATATTTTATAACGGTTAATATATTTATAAAAACAACGGGCGTGCCATACGCCCGTTTCAATACTTAATGCACATGTGTTTTGGTTTAGTCATCATCCAGTTATATGTATTTTAGCCAGGAACAGGTTAAACCATTCCTATATAACTCAAAAATTGAAACCTTATTCTCATGTCATGCTTATATTCATTATTATCGTTATATAAAAATGCAACCATAATATTTAGCAAATTGGCACAAAGTAGCATAAAGGCTATGTTTTAATTACAGGATGTTCAGTCATTTGAATGTATAACATTATAGCTAAACAAATCTAAAACGAAGTGAATAATTTATTGTTTTCACTAAATCTCATTTTGTTTAATATCTATTGAGATTTCTTGCTTTAAATTTTGTTTTATATAAGCAATCGTTTTAATTAATTTATTTTTTGAAGGGGTAATATACTCATATGCAAAATAAAGAAATGAACATCCAAATGAACTATATTAAATACCGTGGGATAAGACATAACAAATGAAGTGGATAGTAATTGACACGTTAATTCAACCTACATGCGGCATATCTTTTTCAGCCATATGGGGTGATATGAAAATGATCATCTGGTATCAATCTACTATATTTCTCCCTCCTGACAGTATATTTACACCGGTTAAATCTGGAATTATCCTTAAAGATAAAGAATATCCTATTACTATTTATAACATCACACCATTCAACAAGGATTTATGGAGTTTACTCAAAAGCAGTCAAGAGTGTCCTCCAGGAGAAAGCGAAATAACAAATAAATGTTTACATAATAGTTGTATTATAAAAATATGCCCATATGGACTCAAGTAATGGTCTTCATATAAATATTCTCGACATGATATTAATAATATCCACATAAATAAAACAACGGGCGTGTTATACGCCCGTTTCAATATTTAACACATGTAGTGATTACATATTCTTGATGATCGCGTCACCAAACTCTGAACATTTCAGCAGTTTAGCACCTTCCATCAGACGTTCGAAGTCATAGGTTACGGTCTTCGCGTTGATTGCGCCTTCCATACCTTTAACAATCAGGTCAGCCGCTTCAGTCCAACCCATATGGCGCAGCATCATCTCAGCGGAGAGAATAATAGAGCCAGGGTTTACTTTGTCCTGACCGGCATATTTCGGCGCAGTACCGTGGGTGGCTTCAAACAGGGCGCATTCGTCACCGATGTTTGCGCCAGGGGCGATACCGATACCGCCAACCTGCGCTGCCAGAGCGTCAGAAATGTAGTCACCGTTCAGGTTCATACAGGCGATAACATCATATTCAGCCGGACGCAGCAGGATCTGTTGCAGGAACGCATCGGCAATCACATCTTTAATGATGATCTCTTTACCGGTGTTCGGGTTCTTAATTTTCTGCCATGGGCCGCCGTCGATCAGTTCACCGCCAAACTCTTCACGCGCCAGTTGGTAGCCCCAGTCTTTAAATGCGCCTTCGGTGAACTTCATGATGTTGCCTTTGTGCACCAGGGTCACAGAGTCACGATCGTTAGCAATTGCGTATTCGATCGCTGCACGAACCAGACGTTTGGTGCCTTCTTCCGAACACGGCTTAATACCGATACCGCAATGTTCCGGGAAGCGAATTTTCTTCACGCCCATCTCTTCACGC
>ERZ773216.1812-NODE-1812-length-23546-cov-4.566728_pt1 | contig 23546 bp, 21 predicted proteins | sample MGYA00511259_ERZ773216 | MGnify/ENA primary metagenome ERZ773216 (study PRJEB29015, sample SAMEA2737764) | human gut metagenome | biome: human gut; feature: human-associated habitat; material: faeces | place: China | collected 2012 ... | reverse complement strand
TCACCCATTTTCACCTCATATTTCAGGGCGTTTTGCAACGAATCTTCGGTATGTTAAGTGTGAAAATCGGGTCTTTTTTGACTATGCTACGTTGCTTCGGTTTGCCCCGTAGACATTTGTAGGTGCCGCTATTACAACGAAATCTGCATCGGTGTATGCGGTCTTCGCATCCAACGTTGCGGTCAGATTTAATTCTTTCTCTGCGAGGTACTTCTCTATATAAGCATCCTGGATCGGAGACTTGCGATTGTTAATCAGCTCAACCTTCTCCGGTACAATATCAACTGCAGTTACCTGATGATGCTGACTCAGCAAAGTTGCAATCGACAGACCAACGTAACCCTTTTTCTCAATTGTCGGAACAAATTTTTGGGAGATGCCCTCATATTCAATTTTTCTATCATACTTTGCCCCACTCACATGATGTCCTGACCTGTTGTAACAAGTCACCTGACATCCATCTCGTGTCATCCGGGTACAAAGCTCTTTTACAACGATTTCGATGCCGCCTTCTCGTGAAAGGCGTTTCTGCCCGAACATCGCCACCCTGAGTCTGTCTTTCATCATTTTCTCTCCCACCGTCATTTGATTGAAAAAGAATATGCCTTGGCACATTCTCGCGGAGCATTTTTATATGACAGGACGCAATTTCCTGTCATATAAAAAAGGCCTACACACGGTTTTCCCGCATACAAGCCTTCTTCCTGCATCCTGATACCTTCTTTGCTTTGGCTCTAAAGATATCCAGCTTGCATCCCCTTCTGCCTTACATTGCTCCTTCGTGTCGCAGCACAACCAGAACTGTTTTCAGCAGTATCTTTATATCAAGTCCTATACTCCACTCGGCAATATATTTTTTATCGAGCTTTACCACATCCTCGAAATCTGTAATATTGCTTCGTCCGCTTACCTGCCACATGCCGGTGATTCCCGGTTTGGTCGCAAGGCGCGCACGGTGGTGCAGGTCATATTTTTCCCATTCATCTACAGTCGGCGGTCTGGTGCCTACCAGGCTCATGTCGCCCTTCAGGACATTGTAAAACTGTGGGAATTCGTCCAAGCTCCAGTCACGGATCCGGTTGCCGATTCCCTTCTTTATGCTTCCGTCCGCCCGTTTTTTACAGCCAATGATACGCGGATCCCATTCCAGCTTGAACATCATGCCGTCCTTGACCCGGTTCTCTTTCATCAACTCTTTCTTGCGCTCTTCCGCATCCAGATACATGCTGCGGAATTTATAGATTTTAAATTTTTTACCGTTTTTTCCCACTCGTGTCTGGGAGAAAAAGATTGGTCCCGGAGACTGAATGTAGATCATCGGTGCCAGAATCACAAAAAGAATTGCTGTGATTACGCATCCGGCCAGACCTCCCAAAATGTCCACAGTCCGCTTTAAGAACAGCTGGCGGTCTGTTGCATAGTTGATACTGGTCGTCAGCACGGTATAATTGCCAAGACGCTCTACAAATTTGCGTTCTCCTACCAGTCCGGAGGTCTTTGCTAATTTCATATGTACCACCACGCCCATCTCCGTCAGCTGGTTTAACAGCTGCCCCGGGTATGGCACATCCTCCGGCAGGTTGACAAACACTTCGTCCACCCATTCCCGGCAGACATAATCTGCCACATTGCTTAAATTTGATACAACTTCCACTCCGTTTCGGACATGACCGGTCAGATCACAGTCAATCACGGCAACCCCGGCAATGTGAAACATCTGATAGTTATAGTTTAAGATGTTGGAAACCACCTTATCCAGCATACCCTCGGTAGTCACGATCAGCAAAGACCGCTTTCCCCCGTTCTGCATATTCTGTCGGATTCTGTGTTTCCAGAACAAACGCACAGTATAGGAAATCCCCAGATACAGAAATCCAAGATACAGCATGGCCAGTCTGGAATAATCCTGTGCGTTCTTCATATAGAACAAATAAAATGTGCTGATCAGAAGCACCAGTACCACGTGCTCGATGGTTGCGGAGAATTCCTGGTACAATCCACGTTTTAACACGTTTTTCAGGGATTCAAAAAAGATCAGTACACCCATATCGATAACCGTCAGAACCAGCGCCATATTCCGGTACAGTTCGTAGCTGTACGGATTTTCGCACCCGTTGCGGACCATATAAGCAATCACAAATGCTGCCTGAAGGCAAAGTACATCAAGGATCATGAAATCCAGATGCTTCTCCCAGCCACGGGCACTTTTTCGATACATACTCGTCCCCTACCTTACTTCTTTTCTGGAAATCAGAGCCGGAATACTCCGGCTCTGATCTGACTCAGACCAGGCTGATTATTTTACAGCGATCTGAATGGTGCAGGAACCCGGAACCGTAAAGTTTACGGTCTTGGTTGCTGCATCTACGGTTACGTTGGTAATGGTCATCCACTGACCGGTTGCGTTGTTGAAGCACACAACGGTTACGGTTGCGTTTGCCGGCAGCTTGTCTACGAACATAGATACTGCGGTCGGAGCATCCTGACCTGCTGCGTTCTTTGCTACGATTGCGCGGGTACCGCCAACCTTCGCAAATGCTTCCAGGCCAAGACCCGGAAGGACGCTGCTCAGGCTTGCGCTGGAATTCAGTGCGTTGATCGTGCTGACAGCTGCGTCAGGAAGACCTGCAGTCTCTGCTGCACCGGTTGCCACGCCAACGGTTACGTCGCCAGATTTTACTGCGCCGTTTCCTGCGGACTCACCTACCAGACCGATGGTGGTTCCGGTTGTGTCCTTGGTTGCTCCTGCAACAGTTACCTTTGCTCCACTCTCAGTTACCTGTACAGTAGGCTGAGAAGATACAACCGTAGCACCTGAAGCTACGCCAGCATTGCTGGCAGCCCCGGAGTTGCTGGTTGTTGTGCTGGAAGAGCTGGAACTGTCATGAGAGCTTCCTGCTGCGCCTGCTACTACAGGCATTGCTGCCATAGCTGCTGCTACAGCCATAGCGATGAAAACTTTCTTTTTCATTGGTTTCACCTTCCTTCCCTTTTGGGGGATATTTATTTCAATAAACAGCATGCTGCCATGCTGGATATTGCCTGTTATGAATCTTTCCGGTAAAACAGATTCAGTATGATGGGTATGACTGCCTGCCGGTCTGCCCGGTACACATCGAAGGTTTCGGTAGTCTCGCCGGTTCCTGGTACGGTATAAAAATCCTGACCGGTCAGGTTTCCTGCATCCAGACCATCCATGGCAATTTTCAGATACTGGTCTTTGCTCATGTCAGTGATCATATAATCCCGGATCAGGTCAAACAGGTGGGTAACTATCTGGCTGTCTGTTCCGGATGCTTCTTTTACTGCCTTGAAATACTGGGTAATATACTCCTGCTGCTGGTCCATGCGGTACAGGGCGGAAAAGTCACGGGTAATGTCGCGGTAGCGCACAAAGGCTTCTGCTTGGTCTCCGTGAAGTGTCACCTGAGCGCCTTTCACAAAAGCCGGGTCTCGTTTTTCCATCCCGTCTGTCGGAATTGTGACGGTTACTCCGCCCACTGCATCATTCAGCTTTGCCACCACCGTGGTATCCACTGCCAGATAATTGTCTATGGAAAAACCGCTCAGCAATTTTTCCACGGACCAAACCGTATTCTCACAGCTGCCTTCACGGCCATCTCCATATGCATAGGCGATCGTAAGCTGGGTGATCTTTGTGTCCGGAGCACCGTTGTCGTTGGCAATCGGAATCTCTGTCATGGTATCCCTGGGGATCATGAGGATCTTCAGACTGTGATGTACCGTGTCCTGGGCAATCAAAAAGATGCCGTCAGACTGTCCGGCAGCGCCAAACTCCTTGCTTTCTGTCATGGTATCGGACCGGTCCACACCCATGCAGAGAATGGCCTTCACATACTGGTTGCGGCGATAGGTTGCACCCTGATAAATAACAGGATTTTCAGCCAGAACCGGCATCAGGTTCAGATCTCGCGGATCTGCCGTCTGCTCTTCCTTCTGGCCCGGCGCGATGGGGATCTCGTCTGTATTCTGTGCCGGCTGTTTCTCTGCATTTTGCTGCACCCGCTCCTGATTTCGGGCTTCGATCATCAGCTCCGTCATGCGGCGGTTGCGGTACATGCTATAGGTACCCCATCCGCCAATAGCCACTCCTATGACTGCCGCTCCGATCAGCGCATTGCGGATGCCCGTCCGATGTTCCTTCCACCAGTTTTTTTCTCTCATCATATCATTCCCGACTTTAATTTACTGTTCTGCTTTTGTGTTCCCGTATTGGTCATAGGCTCCGTAACGGCTGTATTTTCCGGCATATTTTCCATACTTTCCATATTTTCCATATTTGCCGTATTTTCCGTAGTATCCATCTTCATGAAGATCTACCTTGTTTAATACAACTCCCAGGATACGGCAGCCGGTCTTGTCCAGCTGATTTTTCACCTTCTGCTCCAGGCGGTAGCTGATGGCGCCACTCTCGATGACCATAACAGCGCCGTCACAGTTTCTGGCTACAATTGCACCATCGATCAGATTTGCCATAGGCGGTGTGTCGATAATGACGTAATCATACTCCGTTTCCAGAGCATGGATCAGGTCTTCAAAGAGTTCTTCCTCCAGAAGCTCTGCCGGATTCGGAGAATACGGACCGGCAAAGATAACGCTGAAATTTTCAAAATTTGTATCATATAAGATCTCCGTCATGCCCTTCTGTCCACTTAAGTACTGGGAAAGGCCGCTTACCTCTTCGGTAAGCTGATAGCGGGATACCAGAACGGATTTTCGGATATCCGCATCAATAAAGACTACGCGCTTGCCGATCTGTGCCAGAGAGCTGGCTGCAGCGAATGCGACATCGCTCTTGCCTTCATCCGGCATGGCGCTGGTAAACATGATGGTATGGATATTACTTCCGCAAAACTGGATGTTGGTTCGCAGGGTCTTGATGGATTCGTTGTAATTGTAATCATCCTTCATTTCACGGATCAGGGAAATTACTTTTTTGTTCATCGTTTCGTTCCTCATCTCTTTGATTTCTGCTCCAGCATAGTCTGAATGGCAGACGATGTCTTATTATTTGATACATGGTGGTGTACCTTGGATCGGTTCATGGTCTGCTGGTCCTTGTCCTCTTCCTGTTCCCCCTCTCGCAGCGGCACAGAAGCAAGCACGGTCAGACCCAGGTATTTTTCGACATCCTCCTCAGACTGTACCGTATCGTTTAAAAGCTCCTCAACTACAGTCAGACCGCATATCAGGACAATACCAAGAGCCGCACCAAGCAGGGCATTTCTGCCGTTGCTGGGGCTTGTTTTTTCTTCCGGAACAACACCCTCCTCAATGATTTTCGGAGGTACCATCTCCATGATATCACCAATGTAATTGGAAGAGGTCTTTGCAACGGCATCTGCAAGATCTTTTGCAAGAACCGGGTCCGGATCTTTCGCCGTAATGGAAAGGATACGGGTATCAGACGGATTATCAATGCTGATCTTGCTCACCAGCTGCTCATAGGTCAGATCCAGCTTCAGCTTGCTGATCACTTCGGAAAGTACAGGACGGCTGGTTACAATGATCTTGTAGTCTTTGGTCAGCTGGCTTCCGATCTGCAGATCTGCCAGAGAGGTCAGTGTGGTTTCCTTCGATAGGATGTACACCATGGCTGTGGAGGTGTACTGCGGTGTGATCACAAATTTGCTGAATGCGCCAAACGCACCGCCAAACAAAACACCTGCTCCGATAATCCAGAGAATGCGTTTTTTCAGCGCGCGAAAAAGCTGCAGCAGATCAATCTCAATTTCGTCGTCGTCGAATCTTGTTGCGTTGTTATTCATAATTATTTTCCTTTATCTTATATTTTCCTGATTGATGATGTGAAGCGCGTTTCGCCGTGTCAGCCGGTCCAGATAGTCCGGGCTCACATGACTTTGGAGCCACTTCATGGATTCTGTAATCTGAGGCGGCCGGTAGTTCATCCGGTGCATATCGGTTCCAAGCAGGTGAATCACTCCCGTCTCAACCTGTTTCCGGCACCAGCGCGTCTCTCGGGACAACCAGCTGCCCTGCAGGCTATCGTAATTCATCTGGAGCTTGCAGCCACAGGAAAGAAGCTCTCCGGTACCGGCATTTCGCAGGCATGCGTAACGCTCCATGTGTGCAAGAATGGGACGATAACCACTTCCAAGCAGTTTTCGGATACCCTGAAACAGTTCCTGATACGGGACTGACGGGTCAAATTCTACCAGAACATAACGGCTGCCCGCCATAGTGCAGGCTTCACCAGCTCTCAGCCGGTCTGTCAGTTCATTGTGATAGAAGGTTTCCTGCCCCGGGTACACGAAGAAATCGGGATATGTTTCCCGAATTGCTTCCTGCACTCTGGCTGCCCGTTCTTTTAACCCTGTTAAAACATGACGCCTGGAATAATGGGGCGTTGCAATCACGCCAACGATTCCCTGCTCTGCTGCCCGTTTTAAAAGGCTCACTGATTCCCGCATGACACGGGAGCCATCATCCACACCAGGAATAACGTGCGCATGCACATCAATAATTCCGTGTTGAATGTCCATATGTAATTGTTACCTCTCGTGGATCATTTTTAAAAGGATTACGATTAGATTTCAGAATGTGTGATACCAGATGCCCCCTGTAATCCCCTGTTACTCTAAGTTATTCTATCTAACAATCAAATCTGTGTCAATCGCAATACCCCCCCCCATTTCATACAAAGTTCGACCCTTTTTTTGTTAATATTTTACAAATATCGACAGTGATATTCCGCACTGTTCTTCCTGCAACCTGGAGCGTTTTGAAATAATGCCCGTTCAGATACGTGTTTTTCAGGGGGAATTGTATAATTCAACCAATTCTCAACTGCTGATTTCAGATAGGATGTATCGGAATTTTGATTGTGTTTTTTTCACACAAAAAGCCGGTCTGGTGTTACAGACCGGCTCTGGCTGTATTTTCTATTCACACAGGCTGTATTGGGAATTCACCATATTGAGGATCTGCATTCCATTCCGCAATGGAAAGAACCTCCACTTTTTCTATCAGCTTTTGTTTTCCAATATTTTCCTGCAGCGCAAAGGGTAATTTGGCCTTCAGTCGATTCCGAATCATTTTTCTTGAAACAGAATCCCCATGTGGATATTCTAAAATATATACGTATTCTTTCGGTTTGTTATTATCCAGCATGGAAAGATAATGCAGGGAATCATAGAATTTTCTCACAACTTTATCGATCATCTTATCACTTTGCGGTGAAAAAGCTCCTGGGTTTACAGCATCTGGAATATTTGCGTTTTTATACTCGACAAGATATAATCTTTTGTTTGTTTCTACAACCCAGTCCACATCGCTCAGCATACAATTTGCGGCATGATACCGATAGTTCAATTCATCTGTCGCCCAGATTGCTTTTGAACAGTCAATTTGATACAGGCCATTCTCTTCTGTAAAAATTCTACTCATGCTCTATTCCCCAAAATCATAGATTTCATCTAACAGCTTGTTGAACGATTCAATAATCAGATTATTTTTTAATTCTCCGAATTTTTCTGCACTGGAATATGTTACTACATTGTTTTCACGTTTGAAGGAATGAAACATAAGAGAAGTGTTTTCTTTTTTTCTTACCTCAAAGTATTTCGCCAGCATATAATCATGTGTTGAAATAAAAACCTGAACGCCATTCTGCTGCAGCTCATATAACAATTCAACAATCGTAGAAAGATAAGTCGGATTTATATTCGCCTCTGGTTCATCCCAAAACAGAATAGCACCTTTCTCTAAAGTTCCATTTTTTACCAGCTGCCACAGCAACGCCATTTTTCGGATTCCTTCTGCCACCAGGTTAAATTCCTGCTTGGAATTTCCTTTTTTTAAGTAAAATTCATCTCTTCTATTGTCAAAATAAACAGTACCATTGATAATTTTTTCTATCGCTTTTAAACGATTATCCCGATCCGTGCGGTTACGACCCACAGAAATATCTACCTTTGCAGAATTAATAATATCAATATACGTATCATCAAACCGTACATTATTTCTGTCTGTTGCCGCACTTAAATTATAGCTGTTTGATAAGATTTCTTTTGCCGGAATAAAAATGCTACTGATATTCTGAAATGCTTTTTCCCAACTATCTTCGCCTTTTACCTCTGCATCCCACCTTTTTGTTTTATGGTTGAAATCTATAGACAAACTTTTTATTGGCGCAGTTTCGTCCAGCTGTGCGCTGATTCTAACATTTGCGCTATTACTGCCTTGTACTCTTGTAATTAACCGGGAAATATTAAAATCATCTGGCAGCATAGTGCGAACAATCTTATTCGAAAATGAAATTCTGGGACTTGCGGCCTGACACGCTGAATACAGCAATTTCAGAATATGCGTTTTACCTGTTCCATTTTCGCCGATAAAAATATTGACACCCTTCGAAAAATGAATCTCTATATTTTTAAACACCGTGAAATTTTCCAGCTTGATTTGTGTAATATTCAAAGAAAGCACCTCCATTTGAATCTTATGCTTTCTATTGTAACATGCCCCCAATGTAATGAGAAGCAATTTTTCTTGCAAATAAAAAAGAAACTGACTCCATACAAAAGAATCAGTTTCTTTCTCATATTTATGCCTTAGAACTCAATCACTTCCGGTCCGTGTGTGAACGCGGAAATGGTTGCTTTTGCGTGTTTGAAATAGAATACCTCGGTGTTTCCGTCATCCTCGGAGTACATGCTCCGTAAGGTCGGGTATGCATTCAGCATAGACTCACGGGCTGCTCTGCTGTCATCCTCCACCAGCTCGCCCGCTACGCGGATCCACTCACCATCCTTGAATGCCGTGAGCTCTGCCTTCGGGTTTGCATGCAGCTGCTTGGAAACATCCTTCACCTTTCCGGTCTGGATGTAGAGTCTGCCCTCGTAGATGTGCGCGGTGCCGAACGGGCGTACGCGCGGCTGGTCGCCCTCAGTGGTTGCCAGGTAGTAGGTACCTGCATCCTGCAGGAATTTCTCTACGCGCTCGATGCCGCTGTAGGTTACCGGCTTCACCTTCGCGATGTCGATCAGGGTCAGCTCCTTCGCGCGGTTTTCAAGGCTGGTTGCCAGGGCTGCTGCGGTGTCAAGGCTTGTGAGTACATGCACGCCGGTCTCGATGGCGTTACGGCGGATGACAAATCCGTCACGGCTTCTCTCTGCGCCCTGCTGCGGAATGTCGATGACCAAATCGATCTCATGACCCAGTATCAGGTCCATGATGTTCGGGGATTCCTGCTCAAGCTTGCGCACGGTCAGGGCCTTCACGCCGTTCTCATTTAAGAACTTCGCGGTGCCGCGGGTGGCAAAGATCTTGTAGCCGACGTTCTGGAAGCGTTTTGCGATCGGAACCACGTTTTCCTTCTCGGAATCGCGGACGGTGATGATCATGTTTTTGTGCTTCGGCAGCTTCAGTCCTGCGCCCTCAAAGGCCTTGTACAGTGCCTCATTGAAGGTATTTGCGATACCCAGGCACTCACCGGTGGATTTCATCTCCGGTCCAAGGCTGATATCTGCGCCGCGGATCTTCTCGAAGGAGAATACCGGCATCTTGATGGCGATGTAGTCTGCCTTCTTCTGCAGACCCGGCTCGTATCCGAGCTCCTTTAAGGTATGTCCGCAGATTACCTGAGTTGCCAGCGGTACGATCGGGATTCCGGTTACCTTGCTGATGTACGGCACGGTTCTGGAGGAACGCGGGTTTACCTCGATGATGTAAACCTCGCCGTCTGACACGATGAACTGGATGTTGATCATGCCTCTGACATGAAGGGCACGGGCCAGCTTTTCGGTGTAATCCACAAGCTTTGACTCGACCGCCGGTGTGATGCTCGGTGCCGGGTATACGGAGATACTGTCGCCGGAGTGAACGCCGGTGCGCTCAATGTGCTCCATGATGCCCGGGATCAGGATGTCGGTACCGTCACATACGGCATCGACCTCGATCTCCTTACCGACAATGTATTTGTCGACGAGGATCGGATGATCCTGGGCGATCTGGTTGATGATGCCGATGAACTCGTCGATATCGTTGTCGCTGATGCAGATCTGCATGCCCTGGCCGCCCAGAACGTAGGACGGTCTTACCAGAACCGGATAGCCCAGGTCGTTGGCTGCCTTCTTTGCCTCTTCCGCGGTGAATACAGTATGGCCTGCCGGTCTCGGGATCTGGCATTTTTCCAGGATCTCATCAAAGAGCTCACGGTCCTCGGCTGCATCCACATCCTCTGCCGCGGTACCAAGGATCGGCACGCCCATCTTCATGAGGGATTCAGTCAGCTTGATCGCGGTCTGTCCGCCGAACTGTACAACTGCGCCGTCCGGCTTTTCAATGTCGACGATGCTTTCCACATCCTCCGGGGTCAGCGGCTCAAAATACAGCTTATCTGCGATATCGAAGTCGGTACTTACGGTTTCCGGGTTGTTGTTAACGATGATGGTCTCATAGCCTTCCTTGGAAAAGGCCCAGGTGCTGTGTACGGAGCAGAAGTCGAACTCGATACCCTGGCCGATACGGATCGGGCCGGAACCGAGAACCAGAACCTTTTTCTTTGCATGCTCCTCTTCTACCTCGCTGATGCCGTCAAAGCAGGAGTAGTAATACGGAGTCTCGGCCGCGAACTCGGCCGCGCAGGTATCTACCATCTTGTAAGCGGCGCGGATGTTGTTTGCATGGCGCATGAACTTGATCTCATCCTGGCTCACGCCGGTCAGTCTGGAAATGACATTGTCCGGGAACTCGATGCGCTTTGCTTCCTTTAAGAGCTCCGGAGTCAGCGGGCCGTTCTTTAAGGCATTCTCCATCTCTACGATGATGGCCAGCTTGTCAATGAACCAGTAGTCGATCTTGGTGATGGCGTGGATCTCTTCATAGGAAATGCCGCGGCGCAGCGCTTCTGCGATCACCCAGATACGGCGGTCATCTACCACATGCAGCTGTTCCAGAAGTGCGTCATGATCTAGCTCGCTGAAATCGTAGGAGAGCAGGCAGTCTACGTGCTGCTCCAGGGAGCGGATGGCTTTCATGAGTGCGCCCTCGAAGTTGGTGCAGATACTCATAACCTCGCCGGTTGCCTTCATCTGGGTTCCCAGGGTACGCTTTGCGCTGATGAATTTATCGAACGGAAGTCTCGGCATTTTTACGACACAGTAGTCTAACATCGGCTCGAAGCTTGCGTAGGTTTTCTTGGTAACGGCATTTTTGATCTCGTCGAGGGTGTAGCCCAGGGCGATCTTTGCTGCCACCTTTGCGATCGGGTATCCGGTTGCCTTAGAAGCCAGCGCGGAGGAACGGCTTACACGCGGGTTTACCTCGATGACGCAGTACTCAAAGCTGGTCGGGTTCAGGGCGTACTGTACGTTGCAGCCGCCGGTGATGCCCAGCTCGCTGATGATGTTTAACGCGGAGGTACGCAGCATCTGGTACTCCTTGTCGCCCAGAGTCTGGGACGGAGCCACTACGATGCTGTCGCCGGTGTGGACGCCGACCGGGTCCAGGTTTTCCATGTTGCAGACGGTGATCACGTTGCCTGCGCTGTCGCGCATTACCTCGTACTCGATCTCCTTCCAGCCTGCGATGCAGCGCTCTACCAGGACCTGACCTACACGGGAAAGACGCAGGCCGTTTTCCAGGATCTCACGGCACTGCTCCGGGTTCTCGGCAATACCGCCGCCGCTTCCGCCCAGGGTGTATGCCGGGCGGAGCACGATCGGGTAACCGATCTTGTCTGCGATGCGCAGACCGTCCTCTACGTTCTCGACGATGTCAGACGGAGCGACCGGCTCGCCGATCTTCTCCATAGTCTCCTTGAACATCTCACGGTCCTCGGCCTTTTTGATGGTCAGCGCGGTGGTACCGATGAGGCGGACGTTATTTTCTTTTAGGAAGCCTGCCTCCTCGAGCTCCATGGCAAGGTTTAAGCCTGCCTGGCCGCCCAGGGTCGGAAGCACGCTGTCCGGTTTTTCTTTTTTGATGAGCTGCTCTACCACTTCCAGGGTCAGCGGCTCAATGTATACGCGGTCTGCAATGTCTTTATCGGTCATAATGGTTGCCGGGTTGGAGTTTAACAGAACAACCTCGATGCCCTCTTCCTTTAAGGAACGGCAGGCCTGGGTTCCGGCATAGTCAAATTCAGCTGCCTGACCGATGACGATCGGGCCGGAGCCAAGCACGAGTACTTTCTTAATATCAGGATTCTTTGGCATTAGTGATTTCCTCCCATCATGTTAATAAAGCGGTCGAACAGGTAAGCGGAGTCCTGCGGTCCCGGGCAGGCTTCCGGATGGTACTGCACGGTGAAGATGTTCTTTCCGACGTATTTGAGGCCTTCGTTGGTTCCGTCGTTGACATTGGTGAATGCCGGTACGGCAACGGCCGGGTCCAGGCTCTCCGGATCCACTGCGTAGCCGTGGTTCTGGGATGAGATGATGGCGCGTCCGGTCTCTGCATCCTTAACCGGATGGTTGCCGCCGCGGTGGCCGTATTTTAATTTGAAGGTGTCGGCTCCGGTTGCCAGTGCCATAAGCTGGTGTCCAAGGCAGATTGCAAAGATCGGCACATCGGACTCGTACAGCTTGCGGATTTCTTTGATGATCTCAACGTTTTCCTTCGGATCTCCCGGGCCGTTGGACAGCATGATGCCATCCGGGCTGGATGCGAGGATTTCTTCTGCAGTTGTATCACAGGGATAAATGGTGACTTCGCAGCCACGCTGTGCCAGGGAACGGGCGATGTTGCGCTTTGCTCCAAGATCGAGAAGCGCTACTTTTTTGATCGGCTTCTCAAATGCATCGGACGCCGGAAGGATATACTTTTCTTTGCAGGAGGTTTTCTTAACCACTCCGGTCACGGTGTATGCATGCATGCGGGCGATTGGGTCGGTCAAATCATCATACTCTCTGGTGGTGATCATGCCGTTCATGGTGCCCTTCTCACGTAAAATCTTGGTGAGCGCACGGGTATCTACGCCGCTGATTCCCGGGATGTCATATTTCTCGAGGAAATTCTGAATGGTATCCTCACTGCGGAAATTGCTTGGAATGCGGGACAGCTCGCGGACAATATATCCGTCCGGCCATGGTCTGTCAGACTCCATATCCTCATAACAAATACCATAGTTGCCGATCAGCGGGTAAGTCATAACGACGGCCTGTCCTGCGTAAGACGGGTCGGTCAGAACCTCAAGATAACCGGTCATAGAGGTATTGAATACGATTTCGCTGATGACCTCGCGGGTAGAACCGATGCTGGTTCCCTCGAACACGGTGCCATCTTCCAGAATAAGAAATGCTTTCATGGGGGAGTACCTATCCTTTCTTTCATCCGTATTATTTATAGGTTGATTTTTGGGGGACTCGCAAGGAATTGCATCACAATATTGTATACACTGACGTCCGCCCAAATTGATAGAATTATACATGATATACCAATGTTATGCAAGCTGATTTATTTTTATACTTTCTTATTTTTTGTTATGGCAGTTTTGTGATTTTTTCCGTCACAGCGCACCTTTTTCTATTTCTTCGCATATCCTGTCATGATAAGCGATTTTTCATTTTTAAGGAGTCCTCCTATGCCCGCAAGCATCCGCAGTATCCCAGGAAACCTGTCCTCAAGCGGCCTTCTCCAGGTCTATGTTGTCAATGTCCAGAATAACTTTCCGATCCAGAACGCCAGAGTTACCATCACCCGTTCCGGTGAGCCTTCTGCTTCGCCGGAGCAGCTTACCACCAATGCCTCCGGCCAGACCGGGGAGGTCAGCCTTGCAGCGCCTCCGTTAGAATACAGTTTGCGCCCGGATGAAAACCGGCCCTATGCCGATTACAACATTACCGTGGAGGCACCGGGCTTTCGGTCGGCCACGATCGAAGGGACCGAGGTGCTGCCTGAGGTCACCGCCATCCAGCCGGTACGGCTGGAGCCGGAAAGCGACAGCATGCCCGAGGAGAATCCTATTGTGATCCCGGAGCATACCCTGTACGGCAGTTATCCGCCCAAGATCGCGGAGACCGAGATCCAGCCGGTTAAGGAAAGCGGCGAGATCGTGTTAAGCCGCGTGGTGGTCCCCCAGACCATCGTGGTCCATGACGGGCCGCCCACAGCAAATGCCAGGGATTATTACGTGCCCTACCGGGATTACATCAAAAATGTGGCCTCCAGCGAGATCTACGCCACCTGGCCCCAGGCTTCCATCACAGCCAATGTCCTGGCCATCATGAGTTTTACGCTGAATCGGGTCTACACAGAGCATTACAGGAACCGCGGCTATGACTTTACCATTACCTCCTCCACGGCCTTTGACCATAAGTGGATCCCCGGACGCAATATTTATGAAAGCATCTCCGTCATTGTGGATGAGATTTTTGACAACTACCTGTCCCGCCCGGGCGTACGCCAGCCCATCCTGACCCAGTACTGTGACGGCAGGCAGGTGCAGTGTCTGAATCGGGGCTGGATGACCCAGTGGGGCTCCTGCTCCCTGGGAGAGCGCGGCTACAGTCCCATTGAGATCCTGCGCCATTATTATGGGGACAGTCTGTATATTAACACGGCAGAGGAGATTGCCGGGATTCCGTCCTCCTGGCCCGGCTATGACTTAACGATCGGCGCCTCCGGCCAGAAGGTCCGGCAGCTTCAGGAGCAGCTGGATGCGATCGCCACAGTCTACACCGCCATCCCGCGCGTTGCAGCAGACGGCATCTACGGACCGGCCACCGCCGCTGCCGTGCGGGAGTTCCAGTCCATCTTCGGCCTGCCCCCGACCGGCGTCACGGATTTTGCGACGTGGTATAAGATTTCGCATATCTATGTGGCCGTGTCGGGGATCGGGGAGCTGTATGGGGCATAAAGCAAAGGAGGACCCGGCATAGCCGGATCCTCCTTAATGGATTTAATGATCTGTCACGATCAGACTTCCGAACAGCTCTGCCGGAACATATGCCTTCACGGCAATCCCGTCTGCCTGATATTCCTCGCTCAAAAGCTCACCGTACTTGCGGATGGTCTGGATCTTGCCTGCCTCCTGGTAGGAGAATACACGCTCCAGATAGACCTTCTGGCTGCGCAGGATCTGTTCTAACGTATCTAACAGTTCCGGCAGACCCGCTCCGGTCTTTGCGGAGATCTGTACCTGATAGTCAGACTGGAGATCTCTCGGGAACTCGCCGTCTTCCTTCTGATCGATCTTGTTAAACACGGTGACGATGATCTTGTCCTCCACCTTCAGCTCCCGCAGAGTCTCGTACACCACATGCATCTGCATATCCATGTTTGGATTGGAGCAATCCACCACATGCAGGATGATGTCGCTGTACTTTGCTTCCTCCAGGGTACTCTTAAATGCCTCGATCAGGTGATGAGGCAGCTTGCGGATAAAGCCGACCGTATCTGTCAGCATGATCTGCTGCCCGCTCTCCAGCTCCAGATTGCGGGTGGTGGGATCCAGGGTTGCGAAAAGCTTGTCCTCTGCCAGAATACCTGCATCGGTCAGACGGTTTAACAGGGTAGACTTGCCCGCGTTGGTGTAGCCGACGATCGCTGCCACCGGAGTGTGGGCCTTCTCGCGCTGTTTGCGGATCACGTCACGGTGACGTTTTACCTCCTCCAGCTCCGATTTTAACTGTCCGATGCGCTCATGGATGAGACGGCGGTCCATTTCCAGCTTTTTCTCACCCGGTCCTCTGGTACCGATACCGCCACCAAGACGGGACAGGGAGCTTCGCAGGCCCACCAGCCTTGCGGCGCGGTATTTTAACTGCGCCAGCTCTACCTGGATCTTACCTTCACTGGTGGTTGCGCGGGACGCGAAAATATCAAGAATGACCATAGTACGGTCCATGACCTTGGTATCCAGCGCATCCTCCAGATTTCGAAGCTGTGCCGGGGAAAGCTCATCGTCACAGACTACGCCGGTGGCCTGAAGTTCCCAGATGCGTTCCCGGACTTCATCAATTTTTCCCTTGCCGAGATAAGTGCCGGGATGAATGCGCTCGCGGTTCTGGATCATTTTGTCTGCGGTAATGCCGCCTGCGGTCTTTACCAGCTCTTCCAGCTCGTCCAGGGAGGCACGGGTGTCGTCTTCATCGTCCGTGCTGACGGCAATGAGAATGACCCGCTCCTCCAGTTCTTTCATATCAAATAATTCTGCCATATATTTCTCCTAATGGTTGCCCTGACGGGTTTTTAAAAATGCCAGCTCCCGGGCTGCGTTTCCTTCTGCTGTGTATTTCTGGTCGTAGCTTTCCAGGATCTCCAGGGCTTTTTTGTAGTCGCCCTTATATTCCCAGGCCACTGCCTGATTAAAGGTCAGCTCTTCCCGTCCCACATCGTCTGCGCCCGCTTCTGCAAGACCGGTGTCGATGGTGCTTAAGGCTTCGTCATACTGACCGGCATTGATCTGATCCCTTGCGATGCGGCTGTATACCTGCCCCAGGATCACGCCAAGGCTCTTTGCGCGGTCATAATCTCCCGTCTCCAGCAGACAGAGGGAAAGGCCGGTCTTACAGGCTTCATTGCTCTCATCCTTTGCGTAAAGCGTCTCGTAGGAGGCAAGCGCAGACTGGTAATCTCCGCTTCTGTACTGAGCCTCGGCCCGGTATAAAAGCATCTGGCTTTCAAAGGCACCGATGCGGCCATGAGCCAGCGCAATGGCGTCATCAAAGGCTGTGACAGCCTGGGCATAATCCTGGCTTTCCAGATACGCAAGGCCCTGCTCTGCATATTCCTGACGCTGCCCGCGAAGCCATGCCTGGCGTGCGCCGCAGGCTCCGCCTCCGGCAAGCAGCACCACGGCTACAAAAGCAGCCATCATCCGGCGGCGGCGCCTTATGCGCTGTCTGCGGCGGCGTGCGATCTGCCTTGCACGCACCGGAGAGTAGGCTCGGGCTGCAGTTGATCTGCGCCGTTCTGTGTTCTGTCCATTTTCCATGTTCCTTACCTTCTTCCGGTACTTCCGATACCGCCCCGGTCCTCATGATCCAGGGAATCGGTTTCTTCGAATAAGATAGCAGGCTGATGCTCCATGATGCGGAACTGGCAGATGCGGTCTCCCCTGCTGATCTTTGTGTTGCGGAGCGCATAGGCCGGGAAGAACCACTGGTCGTTGTCTCCGCAGTAGCTTTCATCGATGACGCCCATATGGTTGGTCTGGATGATACCGAAGTTTTTGTAGGTGCTGCTTCGCGGAACCACGTGGGCCTCATAGCCCTTTGGCAGCTCCATGGCAACGCCAAGCGGCACCAGCTTAAACTCACCGGCCTTCAGCTCTACATCCTCTGCTGCCCGAAGGTCGATCCAGTCGGATTTGCCGTCAATATAGGTTAATTTTTCCATATCGTCGTGAAAATATTTAATTCTGATCTTCTGCATGCTCTGATTCCTCTTTTTCTTCGTATTCTTCTATATCTTCATTGCGTTCTTTCAGCACTTCTTCGATTGCGTCTGACATAGAGACCGGCTCGCTGCCCTCTTCTTCCTGCGCGCCAAGCCTCATCTGCAGCTCCTCTTCTACCTCCTGGATGATTTCCTCCTCCTGTTCCGGGTTCATGGTAGGAAGATCCACCATGGAGCTGACGCCGAACCGGCGCAGAAACTCTTCTGTAGTCGCAAACAATGCCGGGCGTCCCGGAGCGTCCAGTCTTCCGGCCTCATACACCAGTCCGTATTCCACCAGACGGTTTACCGCATGGTCGGAATTGACACCGCGGATCTTGCCGATCTCCATCTTTGTCACCGGCTGCCGGTAAGCGATGATGGACAGCGTCTCCATGATGACGTCTGTCAGCACATGCTTTTTCGGGGCTGCCGCCACCCGGATCAGGTTCTCATAATAATCTGCGCAGGTGCACATCTGGTAGGCGTTTTCCAGCTCCAGGATACGCATGCCGCGCTTTTCTTCCTCGTAGCGCTTCTGCAGATGTAAAACCACGCGCTTCGCGATCTCTTCGCTCTGGCCGATAGCCACAGCCAGCTGCTTTAGCTCCACAGATTTGCCCATGGTAAACAGAACCGCTTCGATGATTGCTTCCCATTCCTCTTCATCATATAAATTGCCCATATCCTCTATCCTTCCAGGCCGCTTAAGTCATCCAGCTCCAGCTCGCCCTCTTCGCCTTCCTGTTCCAGTGTCTCGATCCACATATCATCAAAGGTATGCTCCTGGGTCAGATGGATCTTGCCGATCTTCATCAGCTCCAGAATGGCCAGAAACGCAACGACCACTTCTACCTTATCTGCCTGCCGCTCCAGCATCTGCCGGAAGCTGAATTTCCGGTGCTTTCTGGCGTAATGCATGACATCCATGATCTTGGCTTCCAGACTGACAGGCTCCCGCCTGATGGTTCCGAATTTGCTTCGGATCGGGTCAACCTTTTCCTTCTGGCGACGCATGATGGAATCAAAGATCCGCTGCAGCTTTGCCAGGGTCAGGCCGTCTAACAGCTGGTCCAGATCCACCGGCGGTTCGTACTTTGCAACCTCTTTCGGCACGGTCGGCACTTTAAACAGCACATCTCCAGCCGCGTCTTCCATATCAGCCAGTTCCTGTGCCATAAGCTTGTATTTTTTGTATTCCAGGAGCCTTGCCACCAGCTCTGCTCTCGGGTCTTCCTCTTCCCCTTCTTCTGTTTCCGGTACCGGAAGCAGCATGCGGGATTTAATATCCAGCAGCGTGGCTGCCATGACCAGGAAATCGCTGACAATGTTTAAGTCTTCTTTTTCCATCTGGTTCACATAGTCCAGATACTGCTTTGTGATCTCCACGATGGGGATATCGTAAATATCTACTTTATTTTTTTCGATCAGGTGTAAAAGAAGGTCCAGCGGGCCTTCAAACTTTTCCAGCTTATATGAAATTGCCATGTTCTGTTCCCAAATTCCTCCCGGATTCGGCTATTCTCTGATATTCACGCCTGCCTTCCGGCAGACGGACACGTATGTTACAGTATAACAAAAAACCCCTGTTCTGTAAACAGAGGTTAATCTTCTTCCTCATCGGTTTTTGGCAAAAGCCGCACCACCATAAGCTGCGGACGGTTGCAGAACCGGATATTGATGGAATGAGTGCCGAGGCCGCGCCCCACGATCATGTGCTTTCCGTCCTTTTCAAACTCGCCGGCACAATACGGATGGAAAAACTGGTACTGCGGAGTCATAACACCGCCCACAAACGGAAGACGGATAGTTCCGCCATGGAAATGGCCGGACAGGGTCAGATCTGCCCCCCAGTCCGCGTACTGTTCAAAATAAAGCGGCGAGTGGGCAAGGAGGATCTGAAACCGGCTGTCATCCGCCGGACCAAGGTGGCGTTCCAGATACTCTGTGGTCATGCGTGCCGGGACGAAATCCCGGTAACAGCCGGAATCGAGATTCAGTCCGCTGATGCGGATCTCTTCGCTCAGATTGACCGACCGGTCTGACAGATATGAAATGTTCCGCTGCTTCAGGATCCGGCGGAACTCCCGGTACATTTCCCCGTAGGTCTTGTATTCCCGCCCCAGACGCTGCTCGTGATTGCCGTTCCCGTAATATATGCGGAAGGGCTTTCCGGAATTTTCCCCGGTTGTCTGGGTCTGCACCTGGCACAGGCCATCCAGGAAGCGTCTGGTGACCTCCAGACTGGCCTTTCCCGGCTTTGCTACCATGATGTCACCGCCGATCAGGATCAGGTCCGGCCGGATGGTCCGGATGGAGCCAAGCAGCTGGCTGTTTGCCTCGCCGAATTCTTTATCATGCAGGTCCGTCAGAAACACCAGTGTCCTCGGATTGCGGATTTTTTCAGAGTAAATACTGGTTTCCTCCACTACAAAATGCCTGCGCTCATATCCGGAGCGGACCAGGCCGACAGCTGCCGCGGCAGCACCTCCGGCCACAAGGGCTGAGAGGATTTTCATTTCTGTATTCAAAATGTGTTCGAACCTTTCTGTCAGATTTTTCCCGCGTCATGCAATGCAAATCCATAGTCCAGCATGGCTCTGGTATCTGTATAATGGGTACCCTTTGCCTTCATGACTACCGCGATCAGACGCACGCCGTCCCGCTCCACGGCTGTTACCAGCGTGTTTCCGGCCTTGGAGGTATAGCCGGTCTTTCCGCCGATGATGCCCTCATAATAGCGGGAGTCCGTTTTATACATCATCTTGTGGCCCATGGTGATGGTGCGGGCTGCGGCATTTTTGATGGCCGGAAACTGGTAGGACGTGGTAGTATCGATCTTGCGGAAGGTATCATTGGCTACCGCCGCACGGAGGATCAGGGCCATATCGTATGGTGTTGTTTTATGATTTTCGTTGTTTAAACCATGCGGATTTGCAAAATGTGTGTTTTTGCAGCCCAGCTCCTTCGCCTTTGCATTCATCAGATCCGCAAAAGCGCTGACACTGCCGGATACATGCTCCGCCAGGCCGTTTCCGATCTCATTGGCTGACTTCAGTAAAAGGCCATACAGCGACTGTTCCACGGTCAGCTGGTCGCCAGCAGACACACCAAGCGCCACCGCGCCGGATTCGAGATTGGTCGTGGCAGTCTCCGAAAATGTGACAGTTTCATTCAGATTGCAATGCTCCAGAACGACCAGGGCCGTCATGACCTTGGTGATGCTGGCCGGATAAAACTGCTGATCCTGGTTTTTTCCGTAAAGGACCTCACCGGTTGCCGCGTTTAACAGTACAGCACCCTCGGCCGCAACCTCCGGCTGACTGATGTCTGCCGCGGAAACTGCTGACTGCGTGCTGTCTGCTGCCGCAGTAGATGGCTGCGGTGCCGGAGTCTGGCTGTTGGAGGCTTCGTGGCTTCCCGCCGTGACTACGTGGGCCGGGGTATCCAAAACCGCGGGGGCAGCTTTTGTTGTGGCTGTCGTCATGTTCTCCGGTGCCGCTTTCGTTGTGGCTTCCGCCGCGGTGGTCTCTGCTGCCGTCTCACCTGGTGCTTTTCCTACTACCACGGTTCCGGCCGCATAGGCACTTACGGCCTGGGAAAGAGCCAGGGCCAGACCCAGACCGGCTATCTGTATTTTATTTCTATGCTTCATGCAAGTATTCTCCTGTATTATTTGTATTCGTTTGTAACTGTTCAGTCCCGTCACAGTTACGTTCGTTATATTATAGCATGGATTCATTTTATGAAACATGACAACTTTCTTAAACTTGTCATCAGATTTCTTAAATTGTTACTGTTCACGCGTTGCGCAAACAGTAACGGATTTTGCCGATGCTTCGCATTCCAAATCGGCAAAATCTGCTGCCACCACGATATCATACGGCATTTTCAGTTCAGAAAATGCCTACCCGTGTACAGCAACCTTAAATTACCGCGTTTTTCTGCGGCCAGTCACGGAAGCATCTGCTTCTGAAATCACTCACTCTTCCATAAATATAGAAGGAAGATGTTCTGACCGGAGAATCTTATGCAATTCTTTCCCCATCCAAAACGTATGATCTGCAAAAAGCTGGCCGCAGCCACCGCACTGTTCCTGTGCGCGTTTTTTGCCGGAAATGTCCTGGCCCACACCGTTTCCTCCCTTCGCAACCGGGAAGCCCTCCCAGCTTCTGCCTCCTGCGATAACTGGGGTCTCAGCTTTCAGCAGGAGGGGAAACCTCCTGTAGCCAATGCCACATCGGATTACTTAAAGCAGTTCCAGGCCCACTACATTGCGGATACCACCGATCCTGTCATTTACCTGACCTTCGATGCCGGCTACGAAAACGGAAACACCGCCGCGATTCTGGATGCCCTGAAAAAGCATCACGCGCCGGCGGCCTTCTTCCTGGTGGGAAACTATCTGGAAACAAGCCCGGAGCTGGTAAAGCGCATGGTGGCAGAAGGACACACGGTCGGCAATCACACCTGGCACCATCCGGACATGTCTAAAATTGCGGATCAGGTCTCTTTTTCGGAAGAGCTTTCAAAGCTGGAGCAGAAGTACCGGGAAGTCACCGGACAGACCATGAAAAAGTATTACCGGCCGCCCCAGGGAAAATACAGTGAAGCCAATTTAAAAATGGCAAAGGACATGGGATACCACACCTTTTTCTGGAGCCTGGCCTACGTGGACTGGTATGAAAACAAGCAGCCCACCCACGAGGAGGCCTTCAAAAAGCTGCTGGGCCGTATACACCCCGGTGCGATCGTGCTGCTCCACAGCACCTCAAAAACCAACGGAGAAATATTAGATGAGCTTCTGACAAAATGGGAGGAGATGGGATACCGCTTCGGTACCCTGGATGAACTAACCGGCAATGCATGAACTGCAGGGAAGCCGCTGGCATTTTCCAACCATCCATGTTATGATATTCCTCAGAAAAGGAGGGATTTATCATGCATGCATTTACATATCATTGCCCGACCGAAATTGTCTTCGGAAAAGATACCCAGCTTCAGTTAGCAGAGCAGATCCGCAAATACGGCGGAAGCCGTGCGCTTCTTGTCTACGGAAGCGGGAGCATTGAGCGAAGCGGGCTGCTCAGCCAGCTCTGTGAGCTCCTGTCCGAAAACCAGATCCCCTATGAGCTCTTTGGCGGTGTCAGGGCCAACCCGACTCTGGAGCACGCCAGAGAAGGCGTAAAGCTCGCTCTGAAATCCGGTGCTGATTTCGTGATCGGCGCCGGCGGCGGTTCCGTGATCGATACCGCCAAGGCCATTGCCATCGGCGCGGCCAATGCCCCGACCGACATCTGGGAATTCTGGACCCGGGAAAAGACTCCGCACCGCGCGCTTCCGGTCGGCGCTGTTCTGACCATTTCAGCTGCCGGAAGTGAATCCAGTGACGCTTCGGTTCTGACGAACCTTGCCACCGGAGAAAAACGTGGTCTGGGCACGGAGCTGATCCGCCCGCGCTTTGCCATCATGAACCCGGAGCTGACCATGACGCTGCCGCCGTACCAGGTAGCCTGCGGCGTGACCGATATCATGATGCACACCATGGACCGGTATTTCAATCCTTATGAAAATGAGCTGACCGATGCCATCGCAGAAGCGCTTCTGCGCACCGTTATTGCCAAGGGCCGCATTGCTGTGCAGGATCCAAAGGATTATGATTCCATGAGTGAACTGATGTGGGCCGGCTCTCTCTCCCACAACGGACTGACCGGACTCGGCGGCGTGAAGGATTTCGCCGTACATCAGCTGGGGCACGAGCTGTCTGCCATGTTTGATACCGCCCACGGAGCTTCCCTGGCTACCGTCTGGGGTGCCTGGGCGAAGGCTGTGTACCGGACAAAGCCATCGCGTTTTGCACGCTTTGCGCGAAATGTCTGGGGAGTCACCGAAGCAGATGAGGAAAAAGCCGCTCTGGAGGGCATGAAAAAGACCGTTGCCTTCTTCCGCTCCATCGGCATGCCAACCTCCATGGAGGAAAACAAGGACATTGGCCTCCAGGATGATGTCACCCTTCATGACCTCGCCTACCGCTGCACCTACCACCGGACGCGGAGCATCGGAGCGTTCCGTGTTCTTGGAGAGGAAGAGATTTACCAGATTTATAAAGCAGCAGATCACACGGAAAAATTCGCATAAAAAAGAAACAGGGCCTGGAAGCCGCCGACGGCGACTTCCAGGCC